>Ga0101941_1000041_pt2 | contig 230193 bp, 167 predicted proteins | sample DewCreD2012metaG_3_FD_75242 | JGI IMG/M metagenome (GOLD analysis project Ga0101941, IMG submission 75242) | Hot spring sediment bacterial and archeal communities from British Columbia, Canada, to study Microbial Dark Matter (Phase II) - Dewar... ... | reverse complement strand
GCCGAAAGTCTCCCATCCACTTGTTATCCGTCGGGTTCTGCGCTTGCCGCTTCTTGGGACACAGATTTGATCATGAACGTGGCCGCTGCCATCGGAAAGGAAGCTCAAGCGAAGGATGTTGCCATCGTTCTAGGCCCGGCGATGAATATTAAGCGTTCCCCGCTCTGTGGACGAAATTTTGAATATTTATCCGAAGATCCTTATTTAACTGCCGAGATGGCTTCCGGTTATATCCAGGGTGTGCAGAGCCAAGGAGTTGGCACCTCTCCGAAGCACTATGCGGTTAATAATCAGGAAACCCGCAGAATGACCGTGGATGCTGTTGTGGATGAACGGACGTTGCGGGAAATATATCTGGCAGGCTTCGAAAGGGTCATTAAGCAATCCCAGCCTTGGACCGTTATGGCTGCTTATAACAAAGTCAACGGAATTTACGCCTCGGAGCATCCGTATCTATTGAACGATATATTGCGTAATGAGTGGGGCTTCAAAGGCTTTGTCATGTCCGACTGGGGTGCCGTTAATGAACGGACTGATGCTCTGCTAGCCGGTCTGGAGCTGGAGATGCCGGGAAATCGCGGGCGCAATGATAAGAAAATCATCGAAGCCGTCGAGAACGGGGATTTGCCGGAGCACCTTCTGGATCAAGCGGTAGAGCGTTTGCTTATGATCATATATAAAGCAGTTGACAACCATAAGGATAATGCTACTTTTGATCAAGCAGACCACCATTTGCTGGCACGCAGAACAGCTTCGGAGTGTATGGTGTTGCTGAAAAATGATGATGACATATTACCTCTTAAGAGAAAAGGCCGAATCGCTGTGATCGGTGAGCTGGCCCGGAAGCCCAGATATCAAGGTGGGGGCAGTTCCCATATCGTTCCGACTCAGATAGATATCCCTTGGGAAGAGCTTATTGCACACTCTGGTCAGGGTGTTGAATGGAGCTATGCCCAGGGTTACGACCTGGCGATTGACAATTGGAACGATGCGCTTGGGCAAGAAGCATTGACGGTAGCCGGAGAAGCGGATGTTGCTGTTGTGTTCGCCGGACTTCCTGATGAGTACGAATCGGAATCCTATGATAGGCAGCATATGCGCATGCCGGACAATCATAACCGACTGATCGAAGAGATTGTGAAGGTACAACATAATGTGGTTGTCGTTCTGGTGAATGGGTCCCCGATTGAAATGCCTTGGATAGGGCAGGTGAAGGCTGTACTGGAAGCCTACCTGGGCGGTCAGGCATCCGGTGGGGCCATTGCGGATCTGCTACTGGGAGATGCGAACCCATGTGGCAAGCTTGCGGAGACATTCCCCCAGGATAACCGGCATAATCCTTCCCACTTTAACTTCCCCGGTGAGAGTGATCAAGTCTTATACCGCGAGGGACTGTTGGTTGGATACCGGCATTACGAAGTCCGAGCCATAGAGCCTTTGTTTGCTTTTGGTCACGGCCTGAGTTACACGACGTTTGACTACACTGGGATGACGATAGACAAGACGGGAATCGCCGACAATGAGACGGTTGAAGTGCATGTAACCGTGAAGAATACAGGCGGCTTGGCCGGCAAAGAAGTGGTCCAGCTCTATGTCAGAGATATCCAGAGTACGGTTGCACGACCTTTGAAGGAGTTGAAGGGCTTCCGGAAGATCCATCTTGAGCCGGGCGAGGAGAAGACCGTTGCATTCACATTGGACAAGCGTTCTTTCGCTTACTACAACACGGAGCTGAAGGATTGGCATGTCGAAACCGGTACATTCGAGATTCTCGTTGGAGGCTCCTCCGACCAGATCATGCTTTCGACCACCTTGCAGGTGAATTCCACCGTTGCGCTACAGAAGGTATTCACCCGTACTTCGAGAGTCATTGATGTACTGGAAGATCCTGTAGGTGGGCAAATCATGCAAGGCATAGCGAAAGGGCTCTCTACGTTCGTGAACACCGAACCGGTAGAGGGACAATCGGACAGTAAGACCAGTGCTATCCGTATGATGAAGGGGATCATGATGAACATGCCAATACGCCGAATGATGGATTTCAGTCAGGGCGCATTAACCGAAGAGAAGCTGGATGAGTTACTCAAGAAAATCAACGAAGCTCAAAAACAACAGTCATAACGACTATTGTCCTCTGGAGGATAAGCCGGTAAATCTGTATGCGTTAATGGCGATAAAGTCGTGAGCCCGTTACTAAGAAAGTCGTGAAAGTGTTAGTTGGGAATTGATTCGATAGATATACTAAATGTAAGTAACCACACAAACAGGGGGAAGACTATGAAAGTGAAAATGAAATATATCAGTATGTTGCTTGTCGCAGTTCTAATTACAGTTATTGTTGCCGCTTGTTCGTCAAACAATAGCAACAATGGTAAAAACAGTAACAATAGTAACATCAGTAATGCTTCAACCGCGGAAAATTCTGAACAAGCAAACGACAGCATCAACGATGCGATTAAAGATCCTTACGAATTAACGCTTTCCATACCAGTTTTCGGAGCAATTCCGAAAGACTTGGCGGAAGTTCAAGCCGAAATCAACAAAATTACGCAAGCGGAAATTAACACAACGGTCACAATCCTACCGATCAGTATCGGCGCTTTTGGTCAGCAGATGAACCTAATGATGTCCAGCGGCGAAAAATTAGATTTGGCTTTTGTGTTCGGAGCAGGGGGTATGTATAACAGTTATGCAGTATCCGGTAAAATCCTTCCGATTGATGGTCTATTCCCGAAATACGGTGAGGGTATCACTGAGGCTGTCGGAGCCGAATACATTGAGGGCGCCACAGTTGATGGGAAGATCTATGGCGTACCTACCAACCATGCCTTTGCGCAAAAACCCGCAATATATATGAGGAAGGATCTAGTCGAGAAGCATAACATCGATGTTGCTTCGATTAAATCCTTTGAAGATCTAGGTAGCGTATTTAAGACGATTAAAGATAATGAACCCGGAATCGTTCCTCTGGCGAGTGGTCTAACGTCTCCTCTTGAGTATTATAGAACGTATGATAGACTCGGAGATGGTTATGGTGTCTTGCCCGAATTTGATAATGGGTTGAAGGTAGAGAACTACTATGAATCAACGGAATATGCCGACTTGTTAAATGTGGTCCGTGATTGGTATACATCTGGATATATCAATAAGGATGCGGCTACAACTCAAAGTACACCGGTTGATCTCGTAAAGGCGAATAAGGCATTTTCTTATATGATGTCGAGTAAACCGGAAACTTTAGGACAGGAAGAGCGATTAGCGGGGAAGGAATTAGTGGTTGTTGATTTACTTCCAACAGCTTATTCGACGACCAATGATTTACTTGTCGGATTGTGGACAATCGCCCAGCAGTCTGAAAATCCAGAGCGTGCTATGATGTTCCTCGATCTCATGTATACTAATCAAGATATCGTTAACTTGATGATGTGGGGAGTCGAGAATAAGCACTATGTGAAGGTATCGGATAATGTTATTGATTATCCGACTGGCGTTGATGCGTCAAATATAGGCTATTCGATGCAGGCATGGCTTGTAAGCAATCCGTTTATTTCCTATACGATAAAAACAGATGATCCGGAACTATGGAATAATACGAAGGCCTATAATGAATCGGCCACGAAATCGAAAGCGCTCGGTTTCGCATTCAGCTCGGAGCCTGTCAAGAACGAAATCACAGCCCTCAACAATGTAGTAAACCAATATAAGAAAATTCTGCAGACAGGAACAATTGATCCGGCCAAGAAGCTTTCGGAGTTCAACGCCAAACTGAAAGATGCGGGTATTGATAAAGTAATTGCGGAGAAGCAAAAGCAACTGGATGCATGGGCAGCTGCAAAAAAATAATATTCACAATCAAAGCCGGGTCTATGTTTAGATCCGGCTTTGCTCATAAGGAAGAAATGGATAAAGTGGCGATTGTATGCCAAATCCGGTATCCAGTGGAGTCTTTGAGCGATATCCATGTCATTGAGCTAGAGCTCTAACATATGTGAAAGAGAGAGGAATGGTTGACTAAGCTCAGGCTTGCTCAACCCTTCTTTCTTAATTTTAGGAGCGTCAGCCGACGCTTCCGAATCTATGAATATTGCCGGGGACATGCATTTACTGCAGTTTCAGGACATGATTCATTCCATCGAGGAGAAACGGGAGCCGTTCGTGAATGGGATAGAGGGAAGGAAATCCTTAGAAATTATTCTAGGTATCTACGAATCAAACCGAAACGGTAAGCAGGTATTCCTTAATAAGGAAGTATACTCGAAACCAAGACTAAAGGAGGAATTTCAACAATGACACTTCACTTTCCCGATGGTTTCTTCTGGGGAGCAGCGACTGCTGCACATCAAGTAGAAGGCAATAATATCAATTCTGATTTTTGGTTAATGGAAAATCTGGAGGGATCCATGTTCAAGGAGCCTTCAGGCAGTGCTGTAGACCACTATCGTCTATACAGAGAAGATGTTGCTCTTATGGCCGAACTCGGCTTAAACACGTACCGATTTTCCATCGAATGGGCTCGAATTGAACCGGAAGAGGGGCGTTTCGACGGAGCGGCCCTAAATCATTACAGGGATGTTCTGGTGGTGTGTAAGGAATATAATATAACACCGGTTGTGACCCTGCATCATTTCTCTTCGCCGCAATGGCTCATTCGTGCGGGAGGCTGGGAATCTGCCGACACGCCTGCACGATTTGCTCGGTACTGCGCTCATGTTATGCGCGAGTTAGGTGAGCTTATTCCTTATGTCTGTACGATTAATGAGGCGAACATCGCAATCGGAATCGCGAAGATCATGAAACGGTACCAATCGGGAGCAACAGCACAAGTCGGAATTAATACGGATAAAATGGCCCAAATGCAAAAGAACTATGCAGAATTGGGCAAGGCATTCGGCATTCCTCCCCGCGAAATTCACACCTTCCTGGCCCCGCGTTCGGAGAAAGGGATGGAAATTATCTTCCAAGCACACATGGAGGCTAGAGCCGTAATCCGGCAAGTAAGTCCGCATACCCAAATCGGGTTAAGCATGTCTCTCTATGACATTCAATCCGTTCCGGGAGGAGCAGAGCAAGCGGCACATGCTCTGCAAGAGGAGTTTCTTCAATTTATTCCTTATATGAAGGATGATGATTTCTTCGGCTTACAGAATTATACGCGCGCGGTATACGGACCTGATGGCTTTCTGCCTCCCTCCGTAGAAGCGGAGAAGACCCAGATGGGCAACGAGTTCTATCCGGAAGGGTTGGAGTCAGTTATTCGTTATGCTTCGAAGCAACTAAACAAGCCGATCATCGTAACGGAGAACGGCATTGCAACAGACGACGACGAACGCCGCATTGCATTTATCGATCGGGCCATGAAGGGTGTGCATGCATGTATCGCTGATGGAATTCCGGTTATGGGGTACATCCATTGGTCGCTGGTTGATAACTTTGAATGGCAGCTTGGTTACTCCAAGCGTTTCGGGCTTATTGAAGTGGATCGCTCGTCACAGAAACGGACTCCGAAGCCCAGCGCGTATCATCTCGGTAACATCGCTAGTAAGAATGCACTAAGTAAATAATTCGACAGGAAGGGTTGATCGGGCTCCGTGCGCGGTCAACCCTGGATTGTCACGTGGGATAGAAAGCAGAAATATGCGAGGAGATTTATTATGCTTAGAGAAAACATAGATCGAGCTTGGGAGTTTGTAGACGGTAAACCGTCCGATATACCAGGCTTTGGCCAGCCAGGGAAAACTATACATCTGCCGCATGACTTTACAATAGAGACAGATACGCTTCCGGAGGCGCCGGGCGGGTCAAAAACTGGCTATTACGGCGGCGGAGTCGGGACATACACAAGGATCCTGAATATTCCCGAAGAATTTGCCGGTAAGCGAGTATTGGTGGAGTTTGACGGGGTGTATATGAACGCGACGATTGGCTTAAACGGGCATACCGTCGCAAGACACCATTACGGCTACACCCCGTTCCATGCCGATCTCACTTCCTACTTAAAACCAGGTAAACCGAACCGTCTTGCAGTAACGGTGAACAATGCAGCACAGCCGAACTCACGTTGGTATACCGGTTCGGGCATATATCGCCATGTTGATCTGCTTCTCGCCCCTCAAACGCACATAGCCCCGTGGGGAATTTACGCCCACACCTCGCATGTCGTAAATGGTACTGCGTTTGTAATTGTTGAAACGACGGTGGAAAACCATATAGCCGATAACGCAAATCTGTGGGTGGACATCAGGATTGAGAGAGAGTCTTGTGGCACTGTAGTTGGTACCGGAAGGGTCAAAGTACACGTACTCGCAGGTGAAAAGTCCGTCGGCCGGGTGATGATCACTATCGATAATGCCGAAATTTGGGATATTGAGTCCCCGAGTCTGTATAGGATCGTCGCTCAGTTGACCGACAAAGAAACGGTACTTGATCATGACAACACTCTGTTCGGAATCAGGACGATATCTGTCGACGTAAAAAACGGATTTATGCTGAACGGGCGGACCGTCAAGCTTAAAGGCGGTTGCGTGCATCACGACAATGGTATCCTCGGTGCTGCTTCTTATAAGGACAGCGAATACCGCAAGATGAAAGTCCACAAAGACAACGGATATAATGCCATACGGTGCGCACACAATCCTCCGTCAAGGGATATGCTGGAAGCATGCGACCGTTTGGGATTGCTTGTCATAAACGAGGCATTCGACGTTTGGACGATGGGAAAAGATACCCATGATTATAGTCAGTACTTCGAACTGGACTGGAAATCGGATATGGAAGCCTTCATTCTCCGTGACCGGAATCACCCTAGCATCATCATGTGGGCTACCGGCAACGAGGTTCCAGAGCGAGGGGGGTTATCCGATGGATATCGCTGGGCTGCACAATTGGCTGCATGGGTACGCGAGCTGGATCCGACTCGCTTGGTCACAAATTCTCTATGCTCCTTCTTTAGCGGGCTTGACGACGAAGATTCGAAGACATTTTACGGAGAATTATTCAAGCAACCTAAAGGAGTAGGAGGAAACTTGATTAATTTAGATACGGATTTCGGTAAGAAGATCTGGGGGGACTATACAGAGGCCTTTGCCGCCCCTCTGGATGTCGTGGGATATAACTATCTAAATTACCATTACAAAGATGCTATCAACAATTATCCAAACCGGGTCATCTGCGGCACAGAAAGCAAACCGCTTGAGATGGATAAGTATTGGAGTGATGTTGTACGTTTTTCGCACGTGATCGGCGATTTCAATTGGACGAGTTACGACTACATCGGCGAAGCAGGTCTCGGTAAAGCTGAATATGTGGAGCCGGACGAGGCTGCTGCCGCATTCAGGAGTGTGCATGTAGCGAAGTATCCGTGGCGACTCTCCTATGACGCCGACTTTGACCTCTGCGGCTTTGCGCGTCCTCAGCTTGCATACCGAAGGATCGTATGGGGCTCCGATGAGACCTTTATAGCCGCGCGTAATCCCAAGAACAATGGCATGACAGAGGTCTTAGGTCGCTGGGGATGGCCTGAATGCGATAATGCGTGGAGTTGGGCCGGTTATGAGGGAATACCGACGCAGGTGGATGTTTACTCTGCCGCAGAGGAAGTAGAGTTGATCTTGAACGGAAAGAGTCTTGGGAAAAAGCCTGCAGGCAAGGAGAACCGTTTCACAGCCAAGTTTGATCTCACCTATGAACCGGGAACATTGGAAGCTGTTAGTTTTACGGCCGGCGAGAAAACATCATCCGACTTACTGCTCACCGCAGGAAAACCCGCCGGCGCCCGCATTGTTCTAGAGAAGAAGGAACTTCCGGCAGACGGACAGTCGCTGGCCTATGCGGTTGTTGAGATCATTGATGCAAACGGCAGACTTGTTCCAACAGCCGAGTTAAAGGCAACGGCCCAAGTGGAGGGAGCAGCAACGCTTGCGGCATTCGGCACTGGCAGGCCAGAGACGACTGAAAATTATGCAAACGGCAAGTTTACTTCCTATAAAGGCAGGCTTCAAGCGATCGTCCGCGCGGGTTATGAACCTGACATGTCGGTACTAACGATCTATATTGAAGGACTTACAACCGTGTCCGTCGAGATCCCTGTGAAATAGAATCCCAACCTAACAATATAACTGACTAGCATGATACAGGAGGCGAAATGCGATGAGCTTCACTATCCAACATTACACAAACCCAGTAATATCGGGCTTTCATCCGGATCCAAGCATCTGCAGAGCAGGATCCGACTATTATTTAGTAACGAGCTCCTTTCAATATTTTCCCGGTGTCCCAATTTTTCGTAGCCGCGATCTCGTCAATTGGACACAAGTCGGGCATTGCTTAACTCGCCAGAGTCAGCTGAACCTCGAAGGGTGCAGCAGCTCGATGGGTATATTCGCGCCAACCCTTCGTTACCATAACGGTCGCTTCTATATGATCACCACGAACATAAACAACGGTATCCGTAATTTCTATGTTTGGGCAGAACGTCCAGAAGGACCATGGTCCGATCCGGTCTGGCTGGATTGGCCGAGCATGGATCCGTCATTATTCTTCGATGACGATGGACGCACGTATATTACCGGACCAGGGGGATTCAGGGGAGACGAGCCCAAAGGAATCTACCAAGCAGAGATTGAGATTGAAACCGGGAGGATCCTCTCCGAACGCCGCCTGATATGGGGAGGAACCGGTGGCAAATCAGCTGAAGGACCTCATCTATATCGGAATCATGGGAAGTATTACCTCTTGGCTGCGGAGGGAGGGACCGAATATGGACATATGGTCACGATCGCTCGAAGTAAAACTCCCTATGGACCATTCGAAAGCAACCCAGGCAATCCCATTCTGACCCATCGGAGCACTGGCAGCGCGATTCAAGCCACGGGACATGCTGATTTCCTGCAGATAGAGGATGGTAGCTGGTGGGCAGTTTTCCTAGGGATTCGACCAGTGTCCGTCATATTCGGAGGGCGGCACCATCATCTAGGCCGCGAGACGTTCCTGGCTCCGGTAACTTGGTCATCGGAAGGATGGCCGGTAATTGGAGACAGCGGGAAGGTATCGGAGAGAATGGATGCCGGAACGCTTCCGCTGGAAACGGGAACAATTTGGGTGGACAAGGATGACTTTGAGACTAAGCAGCTGCTACCTGATTGGAACTTCCTTAGAAATCCCATTGATGGGGATTGGTCCCTTGAAGAACGGCCTGGATGGCTCACCCTACGAGGATCGGAGATAACCCTGAATGACATTGGATCGCCCGCATTCGTAGGAAGAAGGCAACAGCATTTCCGATGTGCAGTATCAACATTGTTGTCCTTTAAGCCGGTTCAGGAAGGGGAGGAAGCCGGACTTACCGTGTATATGAATGAGAGGTTCCATTACGAGATCGCGCTCACCTATTCCAAGGAGGGTCAACGCATAGTAATCCTTCGACGTCGCATTGGTTCCTTATGGAAAGTCGAGCTTGAAGCTAGGTATGAAAGCTCTGATATCATCCTTGGAGTGGATGCGGACCCGACTCACTTTACGTTTTACTACTCCGAATTGAACGGGGATCGAATGTCTTTTGGTAAGGGCGAGACTTCGCTGCTGTCCACGGAGGTAGCCGGTGGATTCACAGGCGTATATTTCGGACTCTATGCCACGGGAAACGGCAGACGCTGCACGGCTCCCGCTATGTTCGAATGGTTCCAATACATCCCTCTAGATAATAAAGAGTAATAATTCTAGGTGAACTTATAATGTCGGCAAACCGCTATAGAAGTAGTCGTCATACTGGCAGTAAAACGAAAGAACTGAATATATGATTAGGCTATTATATCCAAACAGGAGGAACTATATGACCTATCATCATTCAACTTCGCAATCCGACACACTTTATGATGGAACTCAGGATGAAGACTTTCAGAGATCCTATGTAGACAAGGACGAATGGCGAGACCATCCTGTACATCATCGATATATCCACGGTGGATTTGAGGGGATTAACACCCGTTTTTCGTTTTATTTTCCCTCGCAAGAGGACTATGAACAACGTTTTTTCCAAGCGGTCTATCCCGTTCAAGGCAGTGAGAATGCTGCGCAAAGTCAAGGTGAAGGTGTAAACAATAAAATCGGTTTTGCCCTCTCCAGCGGCGCCTACTTCGTAGAAACGAACATGGGCGGAGCGTCCTCTGACGCTAGTCTAGTCTACCGTGCCAGTGCTGCCGTTGCGCAGTATTCGCGGGTCAAAGCAGTGGAGTTATTCGGTTCGCACCGACCCTATGGATATATTTATGGCGGAAGTGGCGGTGGATACAAAACCATAAGCTTTATGGAGAATACAACAGGTATTTGGGATGGAGCGGTGCCTTTCGTCATAGGCACGCCTATGTCCATTCCGAATGTATTCACAGTCCGTGTCCACGCTATGCGCATACTCAAGGATAAATTCCCTGCGATTATTGATGCGCTTGAGCCCGGTGGGAGCGGGGATATGTACGAGGGCTTAAATGAAGAAGAAAGACAGGCGCTTGAAGAGGTAACTCAGATGGGTTTCCCGCCAAAAGCGTGGTTTGCATATCAAGAAATTGGGGATGGAGCCCTTAAGGTGCTTGCTCCCGCCGTCATGAAGGCAGACCCCTCCTATTTTGAGGATTTCTGGAAGGATCCTGGATACCATGGTTCCCATCTGGAAAGCTCAGCTGTTAAGGCTCGTCTTCAGTACAAGACTGTGATCACGGAAGTCATTCGTCCCCGCAAACAAGGGGATTCCAATACTGACGCGACGATGAACATGGGAGTAGATGATGCATGGAAGATGCTAACTGAAGGCGAAGGTACCCTGCCGAGCTTTCGACTGAATAGCGTTCCAGGGAGTGATGCCTATTTGGAGGGTGCTTTCATACACATCGTTAGCGGTGAGGCGGCTGGTCAGAAGATCCCGCTTGGCGAGTTCAGAGGTAACGTTGTATCCATTGGGTCGGCTTTCGGATTCTATCAATCTGCTTCAAGCCTAGATAAGGTGAAGGTCGGGGACGAAATTGTATTGGATAACTCGGACTATCTTGCCATTCAAACCTATCACCGCCATCAGGTTCCTTCTAAGGATTATACGGTATGGGATCAGTTCAGCAATGAGCATGGTGAGCCAATGTATCCTCAGCGTCCGTTCTTGGTGGGTCCCGCCATTGTTTATTCAGGAGCGGGTTCGGTTCAAAGCGGTCGGTTTGAGGGCAAGATGATTGTAGTGCAAACATTGATGGACGAAAGCGCATTCCCATGGATGGCTGATTGGTATTCGTCTAAAGTCAAAGAAGCCTTAGGTGAGAAGCTTGATGATCAATTCAGGCTTTGGTATGTGGATCGCAGCTTGCATGCCGATTCTAGCTCGAATGATGCTTTGGACGGGCTGCATATTGTCAATTATGTCCCCGCATTGCATCAAGCCCTACGCGACCTGAGCGCGTGGGTTGAACGCGGGATTACCCCGCCTGCCAGCACGAATTACAAGATAGTTAACGGACAGGTTATCGTTCCGCCCCAAGTGGCAGAACGCCAAGGCATTCAGCCGGTCATTATGCTGAGCGCCAATGGCCGAGAACGAACTGAAGTGTCCATCGGGGAAACGGTCAACTTTAGAGCAGAGATCGAAGTCCCGCCGAATACGGGCAAGATTGTATCGGCTCAATGGGATTTTGATGGGGATGCATCTTTTCCAATCGAGTCGAAGATCCGCTATGCCAATGAAGAGGGATCGAAAGCGGTGGTTGAAGCCGCCTATGCGTTCTCCCAAGCTGGAACCTATTATCCGGTATTGCGTGCGGCATCTAATAGAGAAGGTAATAAAAATGATATATATACGCAAGTATTAAATCTTTGCCGCGTAAGAGTCGTGGTTATAGGAGGTTAGAAGCTGAACAAATTCATGAAGTCGTAATAACGTTATTCAACAAGTCGTCATAATGTTAGTCGGTCATGGAACAGATTGATATGATAAACAAGATGGAGGCTCAATCTAATATTGTTGAATTAATTTAACGGGAGGACTAATCATGGCTTGGTGGAAAGAGAAGCCTATGCGGCTTATTCAGACAAATTTAAGAGAGATTGATGCACAGCTTGATTTCGACACGTACATGCGTAGTCTCGAGCAATTTTCCGCAAACGCTCTGTTGTTCAACGTTGGAGGAATTGCGGCCAATTACCCGTCAGAGCTTGAATATCATTATGTAAATCCATTCTTGAAGGACGATTTCACAGGTAAGGTGATCGAACACGCACATGAGCAAGGGATCAAGTTTATAGCCCGTTTCGATTTCAGTCGGTTGAACGAGAAATGTGCACTACCCAATCCGGATTGGTTGTTTCGAAGTGCCAAAGGGGAAATCGTCAATTACAACGGTCAGGTTCATACCTGTCTCAATGGATATTACCAACAAGAATACTCATTGAAAATACTGAAGGAAGCAGTTGAAAAGTACCCTGTAGACGGTGTATTTTTTAATATGATCGGTTATGTAACGATTGACTACAGCTACAATTATTACGGAATTTGCCAATGCGACAACTGCTTGAGACGGTTTGAGGAGTTTACTGGCCACACTCGGCTGCCTTTAAAGGAAGACCCGAACGACCCCGTGTTCCGCGACTATGAACGGTTTCGCACCGATACAGTCAAGGAGCTTTTTGAGCGACGAGTGGCTCTGGTGAAGAGCATCAACCCTAATATCGCTATAAGCAACTATACCCACAGCTTTTCAGACATCTACCGTAAAGAATCCGGTTCAATGCTCGGTCATCCTATACCGGATTGGAATTACTCCGCTACTGAAAATGTACGTACAGTACACGGATCCTGGGACGGGATGGCTGCGAGCAATGCGGCCGTTCATTTCGTTGATTTCGCGATGCGGCATTCGGCAGTTTCCCCCCATTTGACTGCTTTGCGACTAGTACAAGATGTGGTGAACGGTGGATGGTTGGATTATTACGTGATCGGTACCCTCGTCAATCAGGACGATAGACTGTGTTTTGATTTGGTGAAAGACATTTACCGTTTCCATAAAGAACAGGAACAGTATTATACGAACCTCCAATCGCTGGGCGAGGTTTGTTTGGTTGTTCCGGACACCAAAAGATACGACAACAAAAAGGAATTTCTAGGGATCATGAGGATCCTAAGCGAGAACCATGTGCAGTACAATCTATTGCATGAAAGTGTGCTAGAATCACCAGAGGCTTTCGAGAAACTGCAGAGTTACAAATTACTTATTCTTGCTGACCAGAGAAGTATGAGCGACGTGGCAGTGGCTATCGTCGACCAATATGTTGAACAGGGAGGGAAACTCCTTGCAACAGGGTTTACATCCACCAGCGATCACAAGGGCCGCCCGCTGGAAAAAATCCGCTTGCAGAGCCTGGGGGTGAGGGAGTTCACCCAGAAACCTAAGACACAAGGCTCCTATTTCCGTATTCGGGAAGTGGATAAACAAAAGCTGAACGGCTTCGAATCGATCGATCTTGTGTACCTGAGTGGAGAAGCTTTGGAGTGCCAGTTGGAGGACAGTGCAGAAGGCCATCTTGGTCTAATTCCTTCCTGCATGTTTGGGCCGCCGGAGAAGTGTTATATCACCGAGGAGACCGATACGCCGGGATTGATTTTCAACCGTTACGGAAATGGGGAGATCGCCTATATTCCTTGGGGTCTTGGCGCCCACTATGAAAAACGGAGCAATCATGGTCATGATCTCCTGTTTATGGCGGCACTGCGAGATGTGCTCGGTCACCGTGAATTGTTGGAGGTAACGGCTTCTCCACTGGTTGAAGTATCATTGCATGGAACGCAGGGGAGTTCGCGCCGCTTAGTAAGCGCTGTGAATGTATCCGGACAGCTTGGAACGGCATTCCATGCGCCGTTGCCAATTCGTAATATACATTTCAGTGTGAAGGCTGAACGTGAGCCGTCTCGCGTCCATGCTCTGCGACATTCCGGGGACATCCCCTTTGTTTATAACGACGGACAAGTATCGTTCCGTCTGGAGGAACTGGAATTGTTCGAGACGATTGTAATCGAGGAGTAAAAAAAAGTGACCGCAATACGAATGGTTTACTTACAGTGCAGCCGCACTGTAAGTAAACCATTTAAAACAATAAGTCGCGTAAGCGCTATCAAAAAAGTCGTCAAAGTGTTAGTTGACGTACTTTACAATCGATATGATAAGGGTATAAGCGAAGCACATTAATAGGGGGACAATGAATATGACAATGAATATGACAATGAAGTTTGGCAGCTTGTTGCTTTCCATCGTACTGGCATTCGGCTCTCTCGCCGCGTGTTCGTCGTCTACGAACAACGAAGGAAGTAACGTATCTAATACAATCAATTCCTCGGATGAAGGTACTAAAGAAGAAACGTATGAAATTTCACTTGTAATGCCGGCAATAGGACCAGTCCCTAAGGATGTTCAAGCGGTTCAAGACAAAATCAGTAAAATTGCGCTAGAGAAAATCAATGCTACTGTGAAAATCAATATGATCAGTATCGGTTCTTGGGAGCAGCAATTGAATCTGATGACCTCCAGCGGAGAGAAGCTTGATATTTTCTATAATTTTGGAGCAACTTACGCCCCATCTGTGGCAACAGGAAAAATAATCGAGCTTAATGATCTCATGGACAAATATGGTCAGGATCTTAAAAAACAGTTTGATCCCAATTACCTTAACAGTGCTAAGTTAAATGGTAAACTCTATGGCGTACCGTCTCTTAAGGATTATACGACTGGAGTTCCTGGGATTCTTATGAGGAAGGATTTGGTGGAGAAATATAATATCAATCTAGACTCCATCAAGAATATCGATGACCTAGATCCAATTTTCAAGACGATAAAAGATAATGAGCCTAAGATGGTTCCACTCACGATCGGGTTAACCGTTCCGGCGGATAAGTATGTTTGGTACGATAAACTAACGAATCGTTTTGGAGTTTTGCCTGGATTCGACAATGATCTGAAGGTCGTGAACCTATTTGAGACCAAAGAATATGAACACTTTGTAAACAAAATGCGTAGTTGGTTTAAGGCTGGATATATCAATAAGGATGCCGCTACGAATCAGACAGCTAATCATGAGCAACTAAAGGCGAATAAGGCATTTTCTACCTTCACCAGTATTAAAGTGGGATCATTGCAAAGAGAGAGCCGTAATGCAGGTCAGGAACTAGTATTTGCTCCATTACTTCCGAATAATTATTCGACGACTAGCGATGTGCTTTTAGGGCTATGGTCCATCTCAAAAAATTCCACCAACCCGGAAAAAGTCATGGAGTTCATGAACCTCATGTATACGGATAAGGATATTGTCAATTTGATGAAATGGGGCGTTGAGGGTTTGAACTATGTAAAGCAGTCGGATAATACAATTGATTATCCAGAAGGCATCGATGCCAAAACGACTGGCTATTACGTTCAAAACTTTCTTGTCCCGAATGTATTTCTAACTTATGTATTTAAAGGTGACTCGCTGGATATGTGGGAATTAACAGCGGAAGACAATCGACAGGCTATCAAATCGAAAGCGCTTGGGTTTAATTTCAATTCAGAACCGGTGAAGAACGAGATTACTGCCCTCAATAATGTAGTGGAACAATTTGCGAAAGGTTTGGAGACGGGGGCCCTCGATCCGGCCAAAAAACTGCCGGATTTCATCGACAAGCTAAAAGCTGCGGGTATTGATAAAGTTATCGCGGAGAAGCAACAACAACTGGATGCTTGGGCAGCTGCAAATAAGTAATAATCGCACAGTATCATAAGAAAAGATTGGGGGGATAAGAATGAAGGCATCTTTAAAGAAAAATAGCAAAATAACGCTAATTACAATTATGATTACAGTCATGCTCGCAGCATGTTCCTCGAACGATGGTAGCAACAACGGGAACACAGCACCTGTAAGCAATAATAGCAACCAAACGAAGGGAAATACGGATTCACCCACTAGCGAACCGTATAATCTGACGATAGCTTTGCCGATATTGGGTGCCATTCCGTCAGATATGGAGGAAGTGGAAGCCGAGATGAACAAGATTACACAATCGGAGATCAATACCACCATTGATATTCTTCCAATCAGTATTGGTGCTTGGACACAGCAAACTAACCTAATGACCTCTAGTGGTGAAAAACTGGATTTGTTATTTGAGTTTGGCCAAGCATACCCTCATGATGTCGCACGGGGTAAAATTCTGGAGATGAATGAATTGCTGGAGCAATATGGGCAGGGCATTGTTGAGGCTATAGGTGAGAAATTTTTAGGAGCGGCCAAAGTCAGTGGTGAAATATATGGTGTGCCTTACTACACAGCGTACGGTACACAATCCATGATTGTTATGAGAACTGATTTGGTTGAGAAGCATAATATTGACATTAACGCTATTAAGTCCATAGAGGACCTAGGCCCCATCTATGAGACGATCAAGCAGAATGAACCGGGAATCGTTCCATTGTCTGCCGGTTTATCTACTCCGCTTGAACATTACCGTGACTATGATCGTCTTGGGGACCGTACCGGTGTCTTACCTGGGTATGATAATGGACTACAGGTCGTGAATCTGTACGAGACGGGAGAATATGCGCAGGATGTTGAACTCATGCACCAATGGTTCAAGGCCGGTTATATCAACAAAGATGCCGCAACGACCCAGAATACTGTGCAGCAAATGATGCAAACGAACAAAGCCTTCTCCTACTTTTTCTCTGACAAGCCGGGTCAAATGGCAGGAGAAATCCTTGCGACTGGCAAGGAATTGGTCGGTGTGAAGTTGCTTCCGGATATATATTCAACCACGAACGATGTCATCTCCGGATTGTGGTCGATTGCCGCGCAATCTGAGAACCCGGAACGTGCGATGATGATGCTCAACCTGCTGTATACGAACAAGGAACTGGCGAACTTATTCGTGTGGGGAATCGAGGGGAAGCATTATGTGAAGGTATCCGATACTCAGATTGACTACCCGGAAGGTGTCGATAAATCAAACGTAGGGTATGGCATCTCTGAATGGATGGGCGGCAATCAAGCAATTATTTACGTATTTAAACCTGCTGCTGCAGATCTTCGGGAACAGTTTGCGGTATTTAATGAAACAGTTAAACCATCGGAAGCACTTGGATTTGCCTTCAATGCGGAGACGGTTAAGAACGAAATTACCGCAATCAATAATGTCGTCGGGCAGTATAGGAAAATATTGGAGACTGGTACGGTTGACCCTAATAAAAAACTTGCCGAATTTAATGATAAATTGCGAGCGGCAGGTTTAGATAAAGTTATTGCAGAAAAACAAAGACAACTCGACGAGTGGGCGGCAGCAAGTAAATAATTAGCAGGGATAAAACATCAGGCCGGTTGCTCCTCGATGGAAGTGAATGTTGGGGAGCAACCGGTCCCTATTATTTAGGAGGCTTGTGTCAAACCTATGAAAATTAAAAGCATAGAAACTTTTGATTCGGGTTATGTATGTTTTGTTCGCGTGAAAACGGAAGATGGTCAAGAAGGTATAGGCCAGATAGCCCCTAATCATTCCAACATCTCTACACTTGTGCTGCATCAACAGATCGCCCGTCATGCCCTTGGAAAGGATGCAGACCGAATTGCAGAGCTCGGAGAACATATTATCAGAGAAGAACATAAATTTCCGGGATCTTACTTGTGCAGAGCTCTGGGTGGACTGGATACGGCACTTTGGGATCTGAAGGGAAAGCGGCTTGGAAAGAGTGTTTGCGAATTGTTAGGTGGAGAACGGCGCCCGATCGATGTGTACGGTTCCAGCATGAAGCGGGATATCAGTCCAGAGGATGAGGCGGATCGACTGAAGCGGCTGCAAGAAGAACACGGCTTTCGTGCCTTCAAATTTCGGGTCGGCCAAAAATTTGGCAACGATGAAGATGTGTACCCGGGTCGAACGGAACAGATCGTACCAGCGGTTCGCAATGCTCTCGGTGATGAAACATTGTTGTACGTCGACGCGAACAGCGGCTTTACGCCCACTCGAGCCATTGAGGTGGGCAGGATGCTGGAGCAGTATGGGGTTGTGCATTATGAGGAGCCGTGCCCTTATCAATGGCTGGAATGGACGAAATGTGTGGCCGACGCGCTTGATGTTGCAGTAGCAGGCGGTGAACAGGATACGGACTTGGCACAGTTTCAGCGAATGATATCAATGCGTGCCGTCGACATCGTACAGCCGGACATTTGTTACATCGGCGGATTCAGCAGAGCGCTCGAAGTCGCTCGAATGGCTCAAGAAGCCGGCATGACGTGTGCACCACATGCTGCCAACCTGTCAATGGTTACTCTGTTCACGATGCACATGGTTGCGGCCATCCCGAATGCTGGACCATTTATGGAATTTTGTGTGGAATCTATTCCGTGGACGGAGCATCTGTTTACGTCGAGCTTTGAGGTGCGTGAAGGCAAAGTAACAATCCCTGATGGGCCGGGCTGGGGGGTAACTGTTCGTCCGGAATGGCTCGAAAAGGCGGAATATCGGATTAGTCAGGTCTAAGGATGCGATATAAGTGTGGTTTCAGAATAAAAGTAAGGATACTAACTGAAGAAGACGGGAGGGTTTCATGAGTGTCAATTACTATAGTATTCCGGCAGGATTCTCCAAGATTAAGCTTCGCGGCTCAAAAGCTGTGCGAAGCGGTTAGGGAGACGGGTGAGATCGCAAAGCTTCAACGGCTGGAGACATCCGAGACAAATGCGGACATTTTCATAATTGCAAGTAGTGACGACGCATCCGCTTTATTTGGGCTTACACCGGGCGAGTCCTTGGGGCCGGAGGGCTTTGAAATCCGCCGGTCACTTCACAAGGGAACAACGGCTCTGTTCGTCATGGCCCCGGATGAATCGGGAGCCATGTACGGAACGCTTGAGTTGGCCGAACGGCTTCAGATGCAAGGGGAGCTGAATCTTGTGCAGGAATGCGTCATGAACGCCCGCTTTCCGTTTCGGGCGGTCAAATTCAATCTCCCTTGGTCAAGCTACCGGAAGAACGAATGTTTTGACCTGCAGGTGGAAACGGTTCGCGACCTTGATTTCTGGCGGCGTTTTCTAGATATGATGGCGGAAAACCGCTACAATGTATTGACCTTGTGGAATATGCATCCTTTTCCATATATGTTCCGACCGAAAAATTTTCCTAATGCCACTCCTTTCTCAGATGATGAACTGGCAGAGTGGAAGGTGTACTGGACGTCGCTGTTCCAGATGGCTAAAGACCGAGGAATTGAAACGTACATGGTCAACTGGAATATTCTCGTCTCGGAGGCCTTCAAGGAGCACTACGAACCAGATGCCATTGATGATAATCAATACCATCACGGTGATTTCTATTCCAGCGAGCAGATTAAACAGTATACCCGTGAATGTGTGATGCAGCTTGTTGAGGAATATCCTGACTTGACCGGGATAGGTATTTCATTAGGGGAACGTATGAACGGCATGACGCCCGAGGAGCGGCAGGACTGGATCAATGATGTGTATATTGAAACGTTAAAACAGGTCGACCGGCCAGTGAAATTGATTCACCGCGTGCCGTTTTCAGTAGATCCCGCCATTACGAGGAACGCGATCGAAAGCAGCGGATATTCGGAGGAACCTGTATGGGTGGAAGTGAAATTCAACTGGTCACACGCATATTCTTCCACCAAGCTTCTGCTGACACACGGGGGCTCTAAAGGAATGGAGGGGTACTGGAATCCTCCGCCGAAGAATTACAAAATAACTTGGATGGTCCGCAACGAGGATTTCTTCACCCTGCGTTGGGCTAAGCCCGAATTTATACGTGAGCACATCACCGAGAACGGGCAAGCGTACGTGGGTGGTTATTACGTAGGATCGGAATGCTTTATCCCTGGCAGAGATTACTCCCATGCGCCAGATAGTCCGCATATGGATTGGACCTATGTCTTCGAGAAGCATTGGTTGTACTACATGCAGTGGGGAAGATTGTTGTATAATCCAACAACGCCCGATAAGGTATTCTCAGCCGCATTGGCCCGCCGTTATGGGGAGAATTCGGGTGCACCCTTATTAAACGCGTATTCGCTCGTGTGCGGCATGCCGATGGCACTGGCTTCGATTTTTATGTTTACGTGGGATTTCACCTTGTACGCGGAAGGGTTTATGTCTACTGACAAGTCCGAATATAACGAGGGAAAGGCGTTCATTTCCTTGCAGGACCTGCTGGAAACCCGTACGTTGAATTCGGAATATCTATCGATCAAGGCATATGTAGAACGCAATTTGAATGGTCAATCGCTAGAGGGTTTAATCACGCCGATTCAGCTAGCCGATACGATTGAGGCAAACGCAAGGGAAGCCTTGACGGTGCTGGACTCAATTTCTGGGGAAGCCCCGACGCTTAATTGCGAGAAGGCCGATATTGAGGCATGGGCCTACCTAAACCTTTACTTTGCGAAGAAGCTGCGCGCCGGCGTTTGCTATGAAACGTACAGTAGAACCGGGGACGAGAAGTATAGGCTCAATGCGGTGGAGTGGTTAAAAGCGCCGCATGCGGCCGGGCATTGGGAAGACCTGATCACCGTAACGAAATCGCACTATGTGGAGCAGCCCTTAATGCATCTGGGTAAAACTCCGTTCTCATGGGAGTTATTCCGTCCGCAGTTAGCAGAAGATATCGCGTTTGTCGGTGGGGATTAATGAAACCAAGGCAACTGAATGAATGAGTCGATTTATGAAAGGTGGAAATAGACATGATACTTGCATTTATAGGACTGGGCAACATGGGATTACCGATGGCAATGAATCTAGTGAAGGCTGGATATGAGGTGTATGGGTTAAATCGGAGCAAAGGAAGAGAGGGAACTTTTGCGGAGGCCGGCGGAAAGGTAGGTTTTACGCTTCAGGAGCTTGCCGGACAAGCCGATATAGTGATGACATGCTTGCCAATGCCTGCGGATGTAGAAGAGATCTACCTTGGTCCGGAAGGTATCGTAAATAAAGGACGCAGTGGAATGACATTAATTGATTTCAGTACGGTATCTCCGGACCTTTGTGTCAAGATAAAGGCAGCAGCAGAGCAAGCGGGAATGGACTTTTTGGATGCACCGGTTAGCGGCGGCACGGTTGGGGCCGAACAAGCAACACTGTCCATTATGGTTGGAGGAAACCAGCCCGTATTTGATCGTGTGCAGTCCGTTCTAGGAAAACTTGGGAAAAACATCTATTATGTCGGTGAGAGTGGCAGCGGTACTGTGGTGAAACTCTTGAACCAACTCATGGTTGGCATCCACACAGTGGCTGCAAGCGAAGCGATGGCACTTGCTGATAGAATGGGATTATCCAAGGACACACTTCATCAAATTTTAACTGATAGTTTTGCTCAAAGCCGAATTTATGACCGCCATTTTACTCAATTTGTTCAGAAGGATGAGTTTCGGCCTGGCTTTGCTCTAAGCTTGCTTCACAAGGATCTTGCACTCGTGAAGCAGATGGCGGATGAGAATGGAGCTGCCTTGCCAATTGGGGCACAAGTGGAGCAGCTCTTTTCTCAGGCCAAATTAGAGGGTTTTGGGGACAAAGATATGTCGGGCATGTACGGATATATAAAAGAAAACACCGAGCGTTTCAGGGAAAATAAATAAGCTGTGGCATTTTTGCCATTGAAGACTGATTCATTCATATGACAGTACGATGCATGAGATGAAGCCACGAAATAAACTGTTACTCAGTTATTTCGTGGCTTCTTCTGAATTTATAAGTTTTGAGGTGGGCCGAGGGTTGGTCCTCTAGCAAACACGATTTCACCCCATGTATGTGATTTAGAACAATGAAAATAGACTAAATCGTTTGTAATAGGGATTCAGTTGAATTAAGGCAACCAGGATACATTAAATGAGGATAGTGTGCCTTCCGAGCTGCTCAATCTGTATATTAGTGTATTCCCGTTTCCTTAAATGGTATAGGTGGCATGTCTGATGGGAATTAGAGCATTTTCGTTGCCTTAAATGGGTTGTTCGAGGGGACAGGATACAATGTCGCTAGTTACTCCCCAGAATCGTATGGACAAGCAGAATAAAGTACAGCGGACACTCAAAATTGAAGATTTGTCGGAATAACAAAGATTGCAAGGGTTAATAAATGGTCCAAAGGCCGGCTCTCCAGGAGATCCGGCCTTTGGTGTACGCTTAGAAGCAATTCATATAATCTTTAAGCAGTAAATTTCTTTTTGCGCAGAACACCAGTTAATACAAGGGCGGCACCTGCAAGGAAAGCATAAACTAAGACGCCGCTGTCTCCGGTTTTAGGATTGCTAGAGCTTGATTCAGGTGCAGAAGTCTCTGCTGCAATTTTACCGCCTGCTTGGACAACGATTTCCTTCCACAATGATTGGAGAGTTGAATACACATCATTATTGGTAGATTTAGAATACTTCGAGACGTTCGCAGGATCTCCACCATTATTAATTAAATCATTGTAGTATGCTTGTTCTTCAATTAATGCTTTGATTCCTGCCTGCCGATCTTCCGGCATATACTGTACAAGATCTGCAGTAATAAGCCTTGAACCATGGTATTCAAAAGAAAAACTCGAAATCTTGCCGCCTTCGATAAGCGCAACTACTTTGTAATACAGATTGGATGCATCAGGGTTGGTTTGTGCAGAGTAGAAGTCATCCTTCATGCCTGTAGTAGTAGCAGCAAAAGCTGCCCCAGTCATACTTATCAGCATACTTAACACCAGCATGAACACTACTTTGAATTTTAATCCCTTTTTCATGTGAAACCCTCCTTGGTATGTTGTGACAATTTTGATTATAGCGCTTTCATATTGATGCAGTTATGATTTTTCCGCTCTTCTGCATGTACTTTTCCGACTTCAATTAAATCATTGCAAGCGTTCTCTTTTCCATACGAAAGTCGTTAAAGTTATACTCATAAAGTCGTATAAATGTTAGCTCGCCTAGTGCCCTTTGATTATGATTAAAGGATATTGTACTTAATGGAGGGGGAACGTGACTTGAGAGGAAACCATTCACTTCGAGATCCATTGATGCCTGCATCTATAGAGGGCTTATTGAAGTCGGCACAGTTCACAATAAATATTATTATGGAGTATGTAGAGAGAAATGAGAATGCAGTCAGTCCCATCGATAGAACAAAACGGTATATCGAAAATCATATTTCTGAAGAAATATCGATGGATGACATAGCCCGAAATGTACATCTGACCCCTGATTATCTTACGAGGATATTCAAAAGAGAAGTTGGTACTTCGATCAATAGATATATTGTGAATCGCAGAATAGATATCGCGAAGAAGCTTTTATTAGATATGGACAACTCCATAGGAGAAATCGCCTTTGAGGTTGGGTATTGTAATTATTCCAGTTTTTACAAAATATTTAGGAAGATGGCCGGAATGTCCCCCCAAGAATATAAAAATATGCATAGAAGTATGTCTTACAGCAAATCAGGTTGAAAAATCAGATCATAAGGTTTGCCAAGAAGGCGGAGGGCATAACATGAAATGGTATAAGCGGGGCGTGAAACAGATTTGTTATTGGATTGCTTACGGCTTGTGTATCAGTGTATTTCTATTTTCGGGTTTTCAAGTTGTGAGCAAGCTATGGGGGTACCATGCGTCTGACCGGTCCTATCAGACGATTCGTAACCAGATTGAGCGGGCAGAGCCTTTGCAGCGTTTCGAGGCTGAATTACAGCCAGCTAATTGGATTAGCGTACCGGATACGAACACACAGCATGCTGAGGAGCAGACACTCTATAAGGAGCAGATACTCCCTTATCAAGTGATTCCTGGGAATCCTGATCAGCTGGGCGAGCAAGGCGTGCTGAAGGAATACGAAAAGCTTAAGGCGCAAAACGGTGATATGGCGGGCTGGATCAGCATGCCCGGATATAAGAAACCGATTGATTATCCTATTATGTGGGCGGATAACAATGGAGCATATTTATATAAGGATTTCTACAATAATGATTCCCACGCCGGCTCCATATTTATGGAAGCGGCCAACGATCCGACGGCGGTGCCTCAGCATATGATCTTATACGGTCATGCGATGCGTGACTACTCCATGTTCGGAAACTTGCGGGAATACAACCGCAATCCAGACGATTATCTCAATAAAACTAAGATATATATAGATTTGCTCGATACACGCTTGGAATACGAGGTCTTCTCTGCGTATACGGCAGAAGCGGATTACAATTACAGGCAGACGGTTTTTGAAAACGATGAGGCGTACTTGGCATTTCTAGAGCGAAATCAGAAGCTTTCGGTGCATGATTACGGGTTGAAGCTGGGGCCCAAGGATAAGATTCTGACGTTATCGACGTGTGACGAGTATATCCATGATGATGGACGTTCTGTGGTGCATGCAAGGCTGGTGAAGCAAATGGTGTATGACGGATCATCGGGAGAGGCAGCGGAAGCGGGTGCGGCTGATGAGACGAAGAGAAGTGCGAAGAAGCCTATACTGGCCAATGTGTATGTAAACCAGCTGACGCTTTCGTATACGCTTGGTGAATCCGTAGCTGATATCGACTTAGTGTCTTCCTATGGCAATATAAGCAAACAATTTTCCGTAGAAGTGCCTGCTCAAGCCAGAGCGGTCTCTCTTACGATGAAGACGGCAGACCCCGAGGCCAGGATTCAAGTGACTGTGAACGGGAAGCGTGCAGACCTTGATGGCGAGCTTTCGCTTGCGGCGGGCGAGAATGAGATTCGCCTGAATATTATTTCGAGGGATTTGTCATATGCCAGGCGGTATACCATCAACGTACTGAGGCTTTCCTCAGACCGCATCGAATAATAGGGAAAAAGGATTTATCGGGCTGTCTTAATGTTGTTTAAGGAAGGTGCCGGAACCATCTGGGGCACCTAGGATCCAGTCCACCGAGCACACATTACTTAAAGTCGTAAAAATGGTAGTGGAATAGTCGTAATTCTGTTAGTCATCAGCAGCAACTCCTCGTATGATAAGGATGGGAGCTTGTTTTATTATGAAGCAAGTTACAAGGGCAGTTGCCCCGCATTGTGGCGAATCATCCCGGATATGAAACTAGCTTTTTTTCGGATGCAGGATCTGTTAAATAGCGAAGGTGCGCACGATTATTATGTATATTTAATAGCCTCTCGGCATTTAATGAGGTTGACTAATTGATGAGATGAAAGTTTTATGATATATCGAAAATAGTGTGTATATGCAACTAAATTCAGTTGCAGGTGGGAATTCGTGAATATAGTAACCATTTGCACTTATTCGAAGAAAAAACCTTTAAAAGGTTGTCATAACCTAGATTTAATTGTAATTTTGCAACTATTTCTTATTCGGATGAGGACTTCCCTTGATTTAATTGTAATACCACACTAATTTTAGGCATTTGGTACTGAAAACTAAGGAGGATAAAAAGATGAGGGACATTCGCAACGTACTTACTACCGTTTACTACAAAGAGGAGGATCTTCGGAAATTAGCCGAAGTCTTTGCTCCGGCCAAAGTGATCCATTTGCGAAGAGACGATGACGAAGGGATACAGGAAGCGCTAAAAACCGCCGACGTGGCTGTACTCGGAGGAGATCTCGATAAACGATTCTTACAAGCGCCGTTGCTCCGCTGGATCCACTGCGACCATGCCGGATTAAACAAATGCGCCTGGCCGGAGATATTTGAACGGGAGCTGATTGTAACGAGCTCGGCGGGGCGTTCGGCTCCAGCGCTTGCGGAGCATGCGATATTCTTTATGTTGAATTTGGTATATCAATACCCGCGGTTCCTTGATGCCCAGCGGGCTCACCAATTTGGAGTGCCCGGCCAGAGCGAGCTTCGCGGATTGTACGGGAGAACGGCCGGGATTGTTGGTCTTGGACATACCGGCTGCGAGCTGGCTGTGCGGCTGAAAGCGATGGGCATGAACGTGCTCGGCTACCGCCGCAGTGCCGGTTCCCCGCCGACGGGAGTCGATCGTCTCTACTGTGCGGAGAACGGAGATACGCTGGATGAACTGCTCGCCGATAGCGATTTCATCGTGTTGGCTGTGCCGCTGAACAATGCGACGCACCACTTGATCGGCCGGCGGGAGCTGTCGCTTATGAAGCGCTCTGCTTACATTATTAATATGGCCCGCGGAGCTGTAATTGATGAAGAGGCATTGACGGAGGCGCTGTATGCGGGACAAATCGGAGGTGCCGGTCTCGACACGTTCACGAAGGAACCGCTGCCTGTGGGTAGTCCGTTGTGGGATGCGCCCAATACTCTGATTACACCGCATACGACACCGCAGGTTCCCGATCGCAATTTACGATCCATAGACATTATCAAGGAGAATATGAGGCGTTATCGGGCCGGCGAACCGATGCTCAATCAACTGCGGGCAAGTGATATATATACGCCGGATCAGGAAGAGGACAAAGTCGGCGAAGCAAGTAACGTGATCCAAATTCCTGATTTGGATGGAGTAGAGATAGAGGAATTACAGATTACAGATGATGTTTATTCCACCCGCTGTACGTTTAAAGAGCTTTTTGACAATAAAGAAGCGGAAGCAGTGCTTAAAAAATATTTTGGGGAAAGTTTTAGAGAGAAATCTAGGTATAGCACGAGCCAAGTATTTACGATTGATAATTTGGTGGATATGGCCCCTGAATATTTCCCTGAAAAGCTGGTATTCGTATTAAATAAAGAACTGACAAAAATTAAAAAGTGAATACAAATGATTGATTCGTATGACAGTACGGTGCATGAGATGAGACCGCGAAATAAACTGATACTCAGTTGTTTCGTGGCTTCTTTTGTTCTCAAAGTGTTGAATCGGTAACATTAAGTGGTACGAGCATGTACTGATTTAGGTGCTATAATAAGATATACTGCGTACGCTCCTGTTGTATAAGAAAGAAGGGGTTAACTTATGAAATTACGAGGCTGGTCGTGGCCTATTAATTCACTTAGAATCAAGCTAACCATTAGTGTGCTTATGATGACGCTTCCGCTGATCGGTTTGCTCTTGTACAATAATTTTTATGCCATTGGCGTTGTCCGAGAGCAGGTGTCAAATTCTTATAGCAATGCATTAACCTTTTATATGAATCAAATCGATACGGGTTTGAACGATGTCGATGCTTATATTAATACGGTAGCAGGCCCCTCCAGTTTTGACCTATTATCTCTTGATCTGGCTCTTGAGGATGACGATTATTATATGGCAAAAATATTTTTGTTTAATAAGCTATCCAATGATATCGCTTTATATCCAACAGTGAGTTCATTTTTTGTCTATGTCAACGCTAGACAGGATTATATGGAAGTATCTAAAGGTGGTGTATATTATGATGAACAAGAGAGAGTTAAAAACCATGTTATTGATTTGATTCAACAACAAGAAATCAATAAAGGAATAGGTACGAAAAGGTGGAAACATATCAAGATCGGCGATTTACATTATTTGATTGATATCGTGCGAACTGGCGATGTCTACCTAGGGGCATGGGTAAAGGTTGATCATATTCTGGAGCCTATCCAATCGCTTAAGCTAGCGGAGGGAGGAACAACCTTGCTTTCCTCTGATGACGGGGAATTGATTACGGATCTGACTTTTATTCAGGAGCATGGAATTAAATTGCAATCGAATCTAGGCGATTATTATTTATCTGGAACAGATAGAAAGTTTCTGATTGTCGGCAAGAACTCAAATCGGGGGGATTTCAGTCTGTTTGCCCTATTTCCAGACGAGTCCGTGCTTGCCAAGCTGCCATATCTGAAGAAGTTGATTTGGTTGGTCACCCTAGGTGGAATTTTCTTTATCCCTATTGGATTATACATCATGAGACGAGCTATTCTGATCCCTATTGGAAGAGTTCTAGCAGCTATGAAAAGGGTTCGTAGCGGGGATTGGGGAGTTCGCGTGGAGACATTGAAAGCCTCGGATGAATTAATTTTGCTGGGCAATTCGTTCAATGCCATGATGGACGAAATCCAAACCCTTCGGATCAATGTGTATGAGGAACAACTGAATAAGCAGAAAGAGGAATTGCAGAAACTGCAGCTGCAGCTGAACCCTCACTTCTTCTTGAACTCGCTCAATATCGTATATAATTTAGCCAAAGTGCGAAATTATGACTTAATTATGGAAATGACGATGGCGTTGATTCATTTTTTCCGATTCCTATTCAGAAGCAATACTTCATTCGTTAAGCTTAAGAACGAGATTGAGCATACACGGAATTACCTAAAAATTCAGACCGTGCGATTCCCAGACAAATTAACGTGGGAAATTGACGTCCCGGTATACTTATCTGAAGTACCAGTTCCACCTCTCATCATTCAATCATTCGTTGAAAATTCCATCAAACATGCCGTCACGCTGGAGGAATCCATCCATATCGGCGTTCAGATCAATTTCGCTGATAAAGTGAGCGGTTCGATGATAAGGGTAAGAATCTGGGATACAGGACGCGGGTTCAGTCGAGAGGTGCTAGAAGAGCTTCAAGCAGGCCGAAGTGTTGAGAACGAGCTGGGAGAGCACACCGGAATTTGGAATGTACAGCGCCGTCTAAGGCTCTTGTATGGGGAGGCAGTTTCCTTAGAATTCTATAACGATCCGGAAACCGTTGGAGCCGTTGTCATCATAAACCTTCCTACTAGTCCAAAGAAGGAGGAGGAGGACGCATGACCTATCAAATCATCCTTGTTGATGATGAAGTGTATGCTATAGAGGGGGTGAAGGCGGATCTTGATCTGGAAAAGCTCGGGATCTCGCGATTGTTCACTGCTTTTAATGTCAAACAAGCCAAGGAGATTTTCAACCGTGAAACCATCGATATCATGCTCTGCGATATTGAGATGCCACAAGGGACCGGGTTGGAGCTGCTCTCCTGGGTGCAGGAGCAATATCCGAACACGGTAACGATCTTCCTGACCAGTCATGCTGATTTCAAATATGCCAAAGAGGCTATGCGGTTAGGGAGTCTCGATTATTTGTTGAAGCCTGTGCTTGCTGATGAATTGGAAGTTGCGATCCGCAGAGCGCAGGACGTGATCGACCAAACCAGCGAGATTCATCGAAACAGTCAATCCCATCAGTTATGGATGAAGCATCAATCTCTGATCATCGAGCGGTTCTGGCTGGACTTGATCAACCATAGCATGAAAAGTACCTCTGAAGTCATTAGTGAGCAGGCAGAGCTACTTCAGATTCCGGTGACGGAAGGGATGATTTTCCTTCCTCTTCTGATTTCAGTTCAGAAATGGTACAAAGAGTTAAACGGAAGAGATGAGAAGATTATGGAGTATGCGCTTAAAAACTCGGCAGAAGAACTGATATTAGGCCATCATACGAATGGAATCTTCTTTTATATAGGACGAGGGACGCTGCTTGCTATTATTGTCGACGGCAAGGAATGGGATTTGGAGCGCATAAAGACAGCATGCAGCCAATATATTGACTCCTGTAATCAGTATTTTTACTGTGACGTTTCCTGCTATATCGGTGAGCCAGTGAAAGCGTACGAGGTGACGGCTATCGTCGCTAAGCTAAGGGCACAGGATCAGAACAACGTGGCCTTTACGAATAAGGTTTTTACCGGTTCCGAAGGCAAGCAAACCGATCTAGTAGCTAAACTGCCTCAATTGAATCTGTGGTCGTCACTTTTGAAGACAGGTAAGAGGGAAGTTGTCATCGAGGAGGTGGACAAGTTCTTCCATCAGCTCGTAGAAAATAATGATATAGATGCCAGACTTCTGCATCAGTTCCAACAAGACTTTATTCAGGCGGTATATTCCTATCTAAATCAAACCGGCATACAAGCCCATCTTTTATTTGGGGACGAGGTATCGAAGCGTCTTTCTGCGGCAGCAGGCCGTTCAGTTTCGGATATGCTGGTTTTGGTCCGTCATACGGTGAATCGGGCAGTGGAACAAGCTGAAGTGGTTGAAGAGACTTCTACCGTAGTCCAGTTGGTCCAGCAGTATATTACTCAGCATATAGACCAAGATCTTACAAGAGATGCAATGGCTAAGCAGGTGTTTCTGAATCCAGACTATCTTACAAGAATCTTCAAGAAAGAAACAGGCTTTGCGATTTCTGAATATGTTCTGCTTGAGAGAATTAAGCTTGCAAAGGAATTACTGTCGCAAACGGATATCTCCATTAGCGCGGTTGCTTCCTCCGTGGGGTACTCGAATTTCTCGCACTTCGCCAGAATATTCAGGAAGTATGCAGAATTGGGACCGACCGAGTACAGAACGCAAATCAAGGGAAAAGAAGATAAATAGGTAAGGAGCTATTCTGATAAAAACCGGGCGAAAGCCCGGTTTTTGCATGTGATGGGCAGAAAAGTCGGCAAACCGTTATTGAAGTAGTCGTCATAATGTTAGTTGTCAGTAGAACCTGAGCGTATGATTAGACTAAAGGAATGGAGCAAGAGCATTTCTAGTAATGTGACTTGACTATAAGGAGTTGGAAAGCTTGTTGTATCCTATCGTGACAGAAAGTCGGAGTATCATTGATTTAAACGGTATTTGGAATTTTAAATTGGATTCGGGACATGGCTTTCAAGAAGCATGGTACAACGATCGCCTTACCGATCCAATCAGTATGTCCGTTCCATCTTCGTTCAATGATACGGGTGTTACCGCAGACATACGCAACCATGTAGGATGGGTATGGTATGAAAGAGAGTTTACGGTGCCGAGCCTGCTGCTTTCTGAACGCATGGTGCTGCGATTTGGTTCGGCTACGCATAAGGCTAAGGTTTATGTGAACGGTAAGCTTGTGGTTGAGCATGTAGGCGGATTCACGCCTTTCGAGGCTGAGATTCATTCCGTTGTGCAAACAGGTAAAAATCATCTTATGGTGGCGGTGAATAACATTGTAGACGAAACCACACTACCGATGGGAAATTATAGCGAGACGGAAGTGCCTGGGGGAGGCAAGGTTGTAAAAAACAGTCCCTATTTTGATTTCTTTAATTACGCAGGGCTTCACAGACCCGTGAAAATCTATACCACTCCCAAATCAGCTTATATTAAGGATGTAAGTATCGTGACTGATCTGAACGGGTCGACAGGGATGGTAAGTTATGAAGCGTCAATCGAAGGCCGAGATCAGATCAAGGTCACCTGCGTTGATCAAGCGGGTATATCGGTCGGCGAAAGTCAAGGGGCATCTGGTACCATCCCAATTGACAAGGTTAAACTGTGGGAACCGCTCAATTCCTATCTATATCAACTCAAGCTCGAAATCATGCAAGATGGACAAGTCATTGATGTTTATGAGCAGCCATTTGGAGTCAGGACAGTTGAAGTGAAGGACGGTAAATTCCTGATCAACAATAAACCGTTCTACTTTAAAGGCTTCGGTAAACATGAGGATACCCCGATTAACGGCAGAGGTCTGAATGAAGCCGCGAACGTGATGGATTTCCGCTTAATGAATTGGATCGGTGCCAACTCCTTCCGGACGGCGCATTATCCATATTCTGAGGAAATCATGCGTTTGGCGGATAAGGAAGGCATTGTGGTCATAGACGAAACCCCCGCTGTTGGCATGCATCTCAGTTTTAATGTTATGCCCCAGCGCGGTCCTAAGCGGAATACTTGGGAAGTCTTGAAGACACAAGAGGCTCATCAGGAAGTGGTGCGGGAGCTTATCGCCCGCGACAAGAACCATCCCAGCGTGGTCATGTGGTGTATCGCCAATGAACCGGCCTCTGAGGAGGAAGGGGCAGAGGAATACTTCCGACCGCTTGTGGAATTGGCCAAGGAGCTGGATCCGCAGAAACGGCCTGTCACTATCGTTAATATGATGATGGCCACTCCTGATAAGGATAAAGTGGCGGAGCTCGTCGATGTTCTGTGCCTTAACCGTTATTATGGCTGGTACGTGTTCGGTGGAGACTTCGAAACGGCGAAGGCTGCAATGCGTCAAGAGCTTAAGGCTTGGATCAAGCGCTGCCCAGACAAACCGATCATGATGACCGAATACGGAGCTGATACGATTGCTGGGTTTCATGACGTAGATCCGGTTATGTTCACGGAAGAATACCAAGTCGAATATTTGCGGGCGAATCACGAGGTATTCGACGAATTTGAGCATTTCGTTGGAGAGCATGTATGGAATTTCGCCGACTTCCAAACAAGTCAAGGCATCGTAAGGGTGCAAGGGAACAAGAAGGGCGTCTTTACGCGAGAGCGCAAGCCGAAAGCAGCGGCCCATGATTTGCGCAGAAGATGGCAAGCTATTCCGAATTTCGGGTATAAAGGCGAACAATAAATGAAAGTTTACTAGAATAGGACAAGGAAGTGATCTTTATATGAATCAAGTACCACTTGTGTCCCAACCGATGGCTCTGCAGAAAGCGAAAAAAAAGAAGAACAATTATCTGAAACATTCACCGCTTCTGATCATGATGATTCCAGCTTTATTATATCTTCTGATCAATAGTTATTTGCCTATGTTCGGGATTGTCATCGCGTTTAAAGATATTAACTTTGCCAAAGGAATCTTGCAAAGCGATTGGGTTGGAATGGCCAACTTTGAGTACCTTTTTAAAACCTCAGATGCATACATTATCACTCGTAACACGATCCTGTACAATCTTCTATTTATTGTTCTTGGTACGATCTTGTCATTCAGCGCAGCAATTATGTTGAACGAGATCAAGAACAAGGTCTTACTTAGAACGTTTCAAGCGGTCATCACGATGCCGCATTTGATTTCTTGGGTCATTATCAGCTACCTAGTATACGCATTCTTAAGTCCCGATACAGGGTTTATGAACCATACAGTAATGCCGATGTTAGGAAACGAGGATGGTATATCATGGTATACCGAAGCGAAGCACTGGCCTGTGATATTATCCTTGGTGGACTTCTGGAAGACGGTTGGCTATGGCAGTATCGTATACTTCGCGGCATTGCTCGGGATAAATGAAGAGTATTACGAAGCTGCAAGAATTGACGGTGCCAGCCGCATGAAGCAGATCTTCAATATTACGATTCCGCTTATAGCTCCAGTCATCATCATGCTGATGCTGCTTAGACTGGGACGGATATTCTATTCTGACTTTGGACTTTTCTACCAAGTACCGCTAAATTCTGGAGCGCTATTCAATGCGACGGCTACGATAGATACCTATGTATTTAACGGATTGTTAGGCAGCGGCGATATGGGTATGTCTGCTGCGGCAGGTGTTTATCAATCTATTGTAGGATTCATTCTAGTCATCACGGTGAACTATTTTGTACGCCGAAAAAACAAAGATAGCGCTTTATTCTAAGGAGGGGATGTCTTGAAAAACGAAAGCCCAGTATTGACATGGTTTAGTTTTATTACGTTGTTGTTATTCTCTATAGCATGTATTATGCCCTTCATCTTATTGATTTCGGCATCTCTGACAGATCAAAGCTCAATTATTGTTGATGGATATTCGTTTGTACCAAATGTATTCAGTACTTCTGCTTATGAATTCTTAATGTCAAGAGGAAGTGACATTTTTCGAGCATATGGCATTTCTGTGTTTATCACCGTCTTTGGAACTGTGGTCGGCGTCGCGATCACTTTGCTGATTGCTTATCCGTTATCCAGAAAAGTAACGCCACATCGCAGCTTGATCCTGTTCATTGTGTTCTTCTCGATCTTGTTCAACGGTGGATTAGTTCCAACATATCTCATCTATGCACAGTTCCTAGAAATGAAGAATACGATATGGGCTTTGATTATCCCTGGGCTGCTCACGAATGGGTATTACATTATGTTGATGAGAGTATTCCTACAAGGTTCGATGGAACCCGCCTTGATTGAATCGGCAGAATTGGATGGAGCGAATGAATACCGAATTCTATGGCATATCGTGATCCCGCTTTCCACGTCGGTTATGGCAACCATCGGATTGTTTACCGCGATCATGTATTGGAACGACTGGACGAACGGGATGGTCTATATTACGGATCCTAGTTTATTCAGCATACAGAATCTCCTGCAGCGGATTATGCAAGATGTTCAGTTTATTGTTACTAACCTGGACTCCAGTAACGCTGGTTCAGCATTGCAAGAAATGCCGTCGGATACAGTTAAGATGGCGATCGCGGTGATTGGATCACTTCCGATCTTGCTAGCTTATCCGTTCTTCCAAAAATATTTCATTAAAGGGATTATGTTTGGTGCTGTGAAGGGTTAAATAAATGGCGCATGAGAGGGAGGGAATAAGAATGAAATTACAAGATAAAGTGGCAATTATAACAGGTGCTGCATCTGGAGTGGGTAGAGCCATTGCAGAATTGTATGCGAAGGAAGGCGCTAAGGTTGTAGTAGCTGACCTTAACATGGAGGCGATTCATGCAGTTGTTGACCAAATCAACAGTAATGGTGGAACCGCAATCGGTGTCGTTGCTAACGTCATGAAGGAAGATGAGATTCAGGCTATGGTGGAAAAGGCAGCTGATGCATTCGGAAGCGTGGACATCCTAGTGAACAATGCCGGTATCATGGATAGCTTCCGGCTTATTGAGACCATTGAGGATGATCTTTGGGATCGAGTGCTCTCGATAAACTTGACCGGTCCTATGCGTGCTATTCGCAAATCACTTCCGTTCATGCTAAAGAAAGGCGAAGGGGTTATCGTCAATATAGCTTCAGCGGCAGGCATTACCGGCGGTAAAGGTGGAGTCGCTTATACGTCATCAAAGCATGGACTCGTCGGTTTGACTAAGAATGTGGGTTACATGTATGCAAAGTCCGGTATCCGGTGCAATGCTATTGCGCCCGGTGGGGTTCAAACCAATATTGCTAATACAATGACCAATATGGATATGGCAGGCCTTAGTCTATTTAGAGAAGGGGCAGGGACGATGCGTAGTGAAGCAGTTGATCCGATAGAAATCGCAACCGTTGCACTCTTCCTTGCTTCCGAGGATTCCAAATTCGTCAATGGTGCCGTCATCGCAGTAGATGGCGGTTGGACAGCATACTAATCTAATAGAGAATGGAAAAGTGAGAAGCAGTAACATTTACAGTTAATGTTGCTGCTTCTCACTTTTTTTATTAAAGAATCCAACATGGTGATATAAAGAGGAATTGAAAGGATGTAGGAGAGTGAGTATTACTAAAGGGATCGACAACAGCTCTATCAAGAAGGGGACTATCTTGTTTATTATGATTTTAGGCGTCTCTCTTGCAGCGTTGAATCAGACCATCATGATTGTTGCTATTCCGGAATTAATGATTGACTTAGATGTTTCGGCCTCGATTGCCCAATGGCTGACCACAGGATATATGCTGGTAAATGGTGTTATGATTCCCGTTACCGCTTTTTTGATGCAACGATTTACCACACGTGAATTATTTCAAAGTTCTATGCTGCTATTTCTTGTTGGGACCATCATTTCAGCTATCGCTGCCAATTTCCCTGTTCTATTGACGGGTCGTCTAATTCAGGCAGCTGGCGCAGGCATTATGATACCATTACTAATGAATGTCGTATTTGCCCTTTTTCCAGCTAATAAAAGAGGAGGCGTCATGGGCACGATAAGTCTACCCATTATTTTTGCCCCTGCGTTTGGACCTACGCTGGCTGGTTACATCTTAGTAAATTATCCATGGAAAATCATGTTCTACGGCATGCTTCCGCTCGTTGTCGTTGTAATCGTTTTAGGTTATTATTGCCTAAAGAATGTCTCTGAACGAGTTGATGTGAAGCTTGACATGGTTAGTGTCATCCTATCCACCATCGGATTTGGAGCTATGTTATACGGTTTCAGCCGTGCGGGCACTGAAGGTTGGTTGAATATAGAGGTGCTCATATCCCTGATTGTCGGTATGCTGGGCCTCTTATTGTTTACTAGGCGGCAGCTGACTTCCGAGAGGCCGTTCCTTGATCTTCGTGCTTTTAGAAATCATATGTTTTCCTTGACAACCATTATTAATATCGCGATTACGATCGTGATGTTTGCAGATATGATGCTTCTTCCTCTGTATCTACAGAATGCCCGTGACTTTTCAGCTATGGAGACTGGATTATTACTGCTTCCTGGAACGCTTCTGATGGGCTTCTTGATGCCTATTACCGGAAAGCTGTTCGACCGATACGGAGCCAAATGGTTATGCATCATAGGTATAATCATTATTATCGCTACAACCTTGAGCTTTGTTAATTTGACCAGCTCAACCAGTTATATCTTTCTAATGCTATTGTCTACGGGGCGCCGTATTGGAATGGCCCTAATTATTACGCCTATCCAAACAGCAGGGCTCAATCAATTGCCATCCAAGCTTTATGCACATGGTATTGCAATTTCTAACACGATAAGACAAGTCGCAGGTGCCGTTGGAACCTCTCTGCTCGTGACCATCATGGTGAACCGTACCACAGCTCATTTGAGCGAGGCTATTGCCGAAGACAAAGTGGATACTGTAACACAAAATCTAATGATTGAAGCTTCGATCCAAGGAACTAACGATGCTTATTTTGTTGTTCTTGTGTTCGCTCTCTTGGCATTGCTGCTTTCCTTCTTTATCAAACGCGTGCACACAGCTACCAATGAAGAGCGTGAACCAGCTATGAAATGGGTACCAGGAAAGAAATCTCAAATTCAAGAATAAACCACAGAAATTGCGAGGTGGAAAGCGTAGTATTCAGTAGTCATTGTTGATGTGTTGCTTGGTAACACTTTGACATTAGGTCGTATACCGCGGGCATTTAATTTTACCCCGGGCGGTGAATTGCTACTTGCGGTAAACCCAGGAAACCGATTCGATCGTTGTCTTTCGAGTAGACTGCTCCACCGGTCGTTTAATGTCAACTAATCAGAACGCGGCGATACCTCAGCCGACCTGTATTCGCTTAATAGCTGAGTGAGCTGTTTCATGGATGATACAGTGAATCGCCTCCTTTATTGTGATCGAAGTACATTATGAATGGTACGCTTGATATGCTCCTTCATCCGCTGTTCAGCCGTCTCGGGAGCTCTTGCCTTAATGGCGTAAAAGATGGACCGATGCTCGTATTAATCCGGCGAATCGCAACGAAATTATAGGGTATATTCAGAAATCAACCAAGGATGATCTCGACCGGGCTGTAGACGCTGCCAAGAAGGCTCAGGTCCATTGGCGGAAGCTGGCAGCTCCAACAAGAGGGGATTATCTCTACCAAATTGCCAATACTCTAGAAAAGAGATTGGATGAAATTGCAGAAACGATGACGAGAGAAATAGGCAAAACATTTCTGGAAGCCAAGGGTGAAACAGCTCGAGGTATTGCTATTCTTCGATATTATGCAGGTGAGGGGATGCGAAAGATTGGTGACGTCATTCCTCCAACAGATAGTGAGGCAATAATGTTTACATCTCGTGTGCCTCTAGGTGTGGTAGGGGTTATTACGCCATGGAATTTCCCTGTGGCCATTCCAATCTGGAAGATAGCCCCTGCCTTAATTTTCGGCAACACAGTTGTGTTTAAGCCAGCGCAGGAAACCGCGGTGACTGCTGCTAAAGTAACCGAATGCTTCGAGGAAGCTGGACTTCCAGAGGCGTTGTCAATCTAGTAACAGGTCCGGGTTCTGTGATTGGTCAAGGCATTATTGACCATCCGGATATTCAAGGTATCACCTTTACAGGATCAGATCAAGTCGGCAAGCGTGTTGGTCAAGGCGCACTGGTTCGCGGGGCTAAGTACCAATTAGAAATGGGAGGCAAGAATCCGGTTATTGTTGCTGCGGATGCTGATTTGGACTTAGCAGTAGAAGCAACGATCAGTGGGGGCTTGCGTTCAACAGGGCAGAAATGTACAGCAACCAGCCGTGTGATTGTTCAAAGCGCTGTGTATGAAGCGTTTAAAGAGAAGCTGATTTCGAAGGTCAAGCAAATCAAGATTGGGTCAGGAATGGACAGTGAAACATGGATGGGACCTTGCGCTAGTGAAGGTCAATTAAATACAGTCCTCACTTATATTCAGAAAGGCATTGATGAAGGAGCGACATTGCTCCATGGCGGAGAGGTCCACAATGAGGATGGGTTGCAAAACGGTTTCTATGTAAAGCCTACTGTATTCGAGAATGTCAGCAGTTCTATGGTCATTGCACAAGAAGAAATATTTGGACCTGTACTTGCGCTCATCAAGGTAGATACGATTGAGGAGGCGCTGCAGGTGGCTAATGATGTGAAATTTGGCTTAAGCGCATCCATCTTTACAACCAATATAGCTAACATGCTCGCTTTCATTCAGGATATGGATGCTGGTTTAGTACGAATCAATGCTGAATCGGCAGGCGTAGAGCTGCAGGCGCCATTTGGCGGTATGAAGCAATCCAGCTCGCATTCTAGAGAACAAGGACAGGCAGCTATTGAATTTTTCACATCCATCAAAACAGTTTTTATAAAAGCATAAGCTGAACAGAATCCATCGGATAATCTTTATGCTGCTGATTATGCAGGCGCGCCGATGGGGTCTGGTTCACTAGTAAGGGTATGGACAACCGGAATCAAAACATCATTTGATGCTGAAGTATTTAAAAAAGAGGTGATAAGCATGGGAATTTATTTAAAAAATTTAACTGAAGACAACTTTTCATCATATGGTCAAATTCTAAAGCAGGACCTTCGAATGAAAAGAATTTTCAAGTTATATTAACGGAAAATGAAGCTAGTGGGTGGAGAATTGCCATCAATAAGATTCAACGCAGAAAGCTATCTTTCTGAAGCGTTCTTGCTTGATCAACCTGTTTGTTTATATAAACAGATTTGGCATACGTCGTTATCTATGTTGGTATAGAGAGGCATACATTGAAAAAGCCATTGTCAATCCAATTAACTTAACCTTGGGTTTATTTCCTTTTATTCGCTTCTGGAGAAGGTGTTGATTACATCCTGCAACTCATCCATGAAATGGATTCCTGTAAAAAGACTCGGAAAATATCCTATAAAAGTGATATTCCTTAAAAATCGCATAGAAATATATCCGAAATGTCAGTTTATCAGTTTAGATATTTAATCTAAATTAAAAGTAAACGCAAAAAAACTGTTGGGGGAGTCGGTAAATATTAAAAAGCTGTGGAATAAACTAGAACTCCATTAAGAGTTTAAAAGAAATAATCTAAATTCATTATGTAAACGCTTAATATTGAATTTTTGAAATTGACAATCGCCCCGGGACTTGAATTGGAATAGCTGAAGAGTATGTTTATTGGTTTTCCTTCAACGCATTCCGTCGAGATGGCTGCTTACGCTGGTTTTGACACGGTCGTTCTGGATAATGAGCATGGCATGCTGTCAGACGAACAAATTGAACACATGACGATCGCGGCGGAACTGGCCGGTATCACACCGCTTGTACGCGTGGTATCTGGGGATCCAACCGAAATCCTAAAGGCTCTTGATCGCGGAGCTCATGGCGTCCATGTTCCACAAGTTGACAGCTGGGAAATGGCTGAGCGAGTGGTAGAAGCGGTAAAGTATCCTCCCATGGGGAAAAGAGGAGCGGCTTTTTCTATGCGTGCTGCTAGATATGGCACCATTCCCATTCATGAATACCTTGAAAATGCCAATAGAGAAACGTTGATCGCCATTCATATTGAAAATACTACTGCTCTGGAACGACTGGACGAGATATTATCTGTACCGCAGTTGGATCTGATTTATATCGGTCCAACGGATTTGTCGGTCTCCCTTGGGCATGGTGGGCGAATCGACCACCCAGAGGTATTAGAAGCAGCAGATGCAATTCGTGATACGGCGCGAAGACACGGAGTAAAGATCGGCATCCACACTAAAAACGCTATTGGCGCCAAACAACACCTGCAATGGGGTGCGGATTTTGTTTGTTTGACCATTACCTCCTTGTTGAATGATGCAATGAGCTCCTTTGTTAAAAATGCCAGGAGAGATTAAGTGTTGTGGAAAGGGTGTTGGCATATTGACAAGAAAAGAATTTTATTGACCGGAGCAAACGGAAGGATAGGCAGTGAAGTCTTGAAAAGCTTTAGAAATACTGAAAACTACGACATTATAGCCATAGATCGTAAGCCGAACGATCAGGAGAAAATAATGGAGGTTGACGTTTGCGATTATGAAAGCGTTTGTCAAGTCATGGAAGGGATTGATACTGTCATTCATTTGGCTTGGTATCTCGGCAAGGATCAGTTTAAAGAAACAATTCTGCCGGTGAACATCGAAGGAACATATCATGTTTACGAGGCAGCCCGAATGTATGGTGTTAAACGAATTATATTCGGAAGCTCCACGCATGTGACGGGTTATTATAAAAACGATGAAAGAGTTACCCCGGAGTCTCCGTATCGACCGGACTCTCTGTATGGTCTAGGTAAGTGTTACGGAGAGTTGATAGGACGTATGTATGCGGATAAATACGACATATCTTCCATCCAAGTGCGGATCGGTAATTACAATAAGAGGAGTAAACCGCGAACTATCCATAATTCCAGAATGTGGATCAGCCAGCGAGACTGCGCTGAACTGTTCAGATGCTGTGTTGAAGCTGATGAGAAGATTCGGTATTTGGCTTTGTATGGCGTATCAGCAAATCAAGATAATTTATGGGACATTGGTTATTTGCAAGACCTGATCGGCTACCGCCCATTGGATAACTCATGCATGTTTGCGGAGGAACTGGTATATGAGCATGATGAGACGGGTTATCAGGGAGGTGAATTTATCAATCTATGATAGATTCTGTGAAAAACCCAAGAGGAGGAAAAAACATTGAACATTACGAGTATCAAGCACGTTTGCCATGAGAATTTGCTATATGTGAAATTAGAGACAGATGAGGGCATAGTTGGGATAGGGGAAGCGACATTACGCGGAAAAATACCGGCGGTGATGGAGGCAATCAACTTGTTGGCCGCCCATGTTGTCGGTACAACCGTTTTTAGCATAGAGGATATGTTTCATAAATACTTCTACCAGGATCGGTGGAGAAACGGACCTATAATGAATACAGCAATCAGTGGTGTAGAGATGGCGATGTGGGACACGATCGGAAAAAAATTGGGTGTTCCAGTGTACAATCTGCTTGGAGGAAAAGTCCGGGAGAAAGTGCAGTTATATGCCAATGGCTGGTCGAAAGATAATGGGGGAGATCTTTCAAAATTGGCAGAGAAAGCAAGAAATACCTTGGAGATGGGCTTTAAGGCCTTGAAGTGGGATCCTTTTCCGCTTCCTGAACTGCATTCACCATTGAGACACATCGTCACAATGGAAACTGTGATGCAGGGTCTCGAACAAGTAGGTGCTGTGCGTGAGGCTGTAGGTCCCGAAATCGAAATATTCATTGAGGGACACGCACGTTTATACTATGATCAGGCCTTGTGGTTTGTGCGTAATGCCGAACAGTACGGCATTGGTTTTTTTGAGGAGCCGATGCAGCCCGACGATTGGGAAGGGTTTAAAAAATTGGCTTTAAAATCCAATATTCCGATCGCTACAGGTGAGCGATTTTTTACACGATGGGGCCATAAAAGGCTGTACGAGGAAGGGATCTGCTCGATTGCCCAACCTGATTTTACGCATTGCGGAGGAATCTGGGAGAGTAAAAAAATGTCGGCTATGGCTGAAGCCTATTATGTAAGAATTGCCCCCCATAATTCTAGTGGACCCGTGGCCACTATGGTTAGCGCGCATATTGATATTACGCTGCCGAACTTTTTTAAACAGGAGTTCTTCGTGAAGAATTTCGCAATAAATCGGGATTTATTTAATAACTCCTTGAACATAGAAGACGGATATTTGATATTAGATGATAAACCAGGACTGGGAATATCTCCTGACTGGGAGAAATTGGAGAAAGGGAGCTATAAATTCGATCCGACGACTTGGTAATCGATATGTAATGAAGAGGGTGAGCGAAACAAAAGTCTCGAGTAGTATGATTATGCATACAAAATAGAAGCCGATGCATCAGTGAGGGGCAGAAACCGGGTAAATGTTTACTTAGCAATCGAATTCTATGTGAATTGCAGGTAACTATGAACTGGTCATACCCCCGTCAAGTAGACAGAAGCTACTGACTTACACTGCGAGAGTGGCTGCCTTTAACGTTGAATGTCTTTAATCGTGTGTTGTCGCTTGAGACGTATATTGGAAGCCTTGATCCAAATGGAGCACGATCGGAGGGTCGGTGCATCTTCTCGCCTTCAATTTACATATATTTTCCCGAAGATTATAATCAGTTTCACGATTATAATCGTGATGTATGCTGATCCAAGGTACTAATGCGGCAAGCGATTTATTAGCTGACCGAGCTGAGCAAGTTTTAAGGACCTTTCTAGCGGGAAGACAGAGTTAGAAAGACAAATTCACAGATTCTTAATAAGAATAATATGGGATAACCGGGTATTTTGTGAGGAGGTGATTTTTGTGAGGTTTCATCGACGCATCGTCAAATATATTCAGGAAATGAGGCTGAAACAGAAACTGATTTCCAGTTATTTAATCGCGTTGATTGTCCCGCTTCTGATTATTAGTTTGACTATCTATCATCTATCTGCAAAAAGTATGGAAAAGTCCTCCATACAGTTTGCATCGATGTATAGCTCTCAAGCAATCACCACAATTGACGATTTTATGGCAGAATATGATCAACTGACCAAATCAGTATTGGTAGAGTCGGAAATTATTCGAATTCTTCAAAATAGCCATCCTATGAATATGGAACAATTAATTCAGAATAAAGAGACCGTACGAAGGTTTCTCGTGCGAATGATGACGTTGAAACCCGAGATCCAAAGCGTGATGCTGATTGGAGCCAATGATGCAGTATACTATTATTCGAAAACAAGTACATCCATAGACGACAGCAAGTTGTTGGAGCAGCCTTGGTTGGAACAGAACAAAAATGGGGTAGAAAATTTGTTTATTTCGACAGTTCACGACCGATCATATTATACTGATGGCGGTGAGGGAGCTGTATTCACAGTTGGAAGAAAATTGCTGAATTACAGCGGTTCTTATGCGGGTATTATTTTAATGGATTTGGATCCGCAAGATTTGCTAAGGCTTAATGAGGATTTTCTGCTGGCTCGCAATCAATACGATATTCGATTGGTTATTACCAAGATTGACGGCGGGATTATTTATCATTCTGACGCGATAACCAACCAACGAAAATGGGATGAAATCATCGGCGGAGAGTATGTAGCGAAACAGCAAGAAGCGGAAGATGAATTGATCGTACTCTCAGATGAATCGAAGCGGGGAGACATTCTATTAAGAACAGAAATACCTTTAAACAAATTACTTGAGAATATAAACCATATCAAGAAAGTCACATTGGCTGCATCTTTGGGATGTATCGTATTTATCGTGATGATTTCCGTTCTATTCAGTCACCGTATTTCCAAGCCGATTTTAGCTTTAAGACGAAGTATGAAAATGGCAGAATCTGGGCACTATGCACCAATTTCACTGAACACCCCAAGTAATGGTGAAATAGGCGGATTGGTTCTTAGCTATAACTATATGATATTGAAAATTAAAGAACTCATCGAGGTAGTGTTTATAACGGAAATTAAACAGAAACAGGCGAAATTTTTGGCATTGCAAACGCAAATCAATCCCCATATGCTCTTTAATACGTTGGAATCTATTCGTATGAAAGCACTGGTGAATAATCAGGATGAAGTTGCGGATATGATCAAGATCCTCGCCCGATTGTTCAGGCTGTCACTCGGTAATAAGGCCGGGATCCATACGATCCGAGACGAAGTAGAGTATGTAACGAATTATATTAAATTGCAAAATATACGATACGATGATCGATTTGCATTGGAATTAAAATTAACCATGGAAATGCTGGATTCACCCATTTTTCCGGTGATTTTTCAACCGATCGTGGAAAACAGCATTGCACACGGTTTTCGCAATCACAATTCAAAATTGCATATTTGTATTGATGGGGAAGTAACCGAAAAAGGCATGTTGATTCGAATAACAGATAATGGAGCAGCTTTGGCTTCAAAGATGATAAATGAACTCAACGATATGCTTGAATCTGTCCGGTTAGATCCAAATCGAATTCAAGAGGAGAATTCCGAAAAGGGTATCGGATTAAAAAATATAGCTGAACGAATCAAGCTGCATTATGGGGAGGCGTATGGATTGAAACTTAAAAGATGCGCGGAAAAGGGCCTGGTTGTAGAGATTTTGATCCCCAAACCCTAACATTGCGAGGTGAGAAAAAGTGTATACAGTAGTTATAGTTGATGATGAGAAAGCCATTGTAAAAGGTTTGCAGACGATCCTCACTCGGGAGGTACCGTTCTGCCGGGTTATTGGTTGGGCTTATGACGGCACTGAGGGATTTGATGTATGCTCCAAAAATAATCCTGATATCGTCATCACCGACATTCGAATGCTTCGATCTGACGGATTGGAAATGATTCAACGATTGCTTGATATAGGATGTAAATCCAAATTTATTATATTAAGCGGGTATTCGGAATTTGAGTACGCGAAAAAGGGAATAAGACTCGGGGTCAACTTTTATATTAACAAGCCGGTGGAAGAAGAAGAGCTTTTTGATTGTCTAAGTCGTATCGCGAGTGAAATCGAGTCTGAGAGATCACGGTTTGAAAACTTGAAGGAATTTGTTATCAGAGATATTCTCGATGAAAGTAACGATAATATACATGAAATTCAGGACTTATTGGAATTGATCAATTTTCCCATATCTGCCGCGCATTATACATGTGCCTTGATTGAAATCAACGGCGATACATTGGGCAAGGATGATATGGAAAACATTCAACAGCTCCTCCGAGTCCAGTTTTCGGGTTATGAGGATGTATTTATATTTAAATATACACCGGCACATATCGGGGTTCTGGCAGCAGGAAAAGATAATGGGGATCTATTCAAAGAACATTTAACAACTGTAAAAAACAAGTTGGCGAAACAATTACAGAAGACACTAACCATTGGAATCGGACTTTCCCGCCAACGTTTGAATGAAATACGAGATTCCTTTAAAGAAGCCATACAAGCTTTGAACTATAAATTGATTAAGGGTGCAGGTCGAATCATTAAATTCAGCGAAATCGACAATGCACCTTTCACATTATTGGAAGCAGACGATCTGAAACGTTTGGAGGAGAGCATGCATAACGCAGATCATGAGATGTGCAATCAAATCATCGATGATATCTTTGAAAAATTACAATCTCTCCAACATTTCAGCTGGTCAGACCTTCAAATTCACTGTCTAAATATAATTTTGTTGGGGGTACGTAGTGTGCCTCAAGCTCAAATTCAAGTGCACGATATTATTGGAGTAGACATCATATCTCTGGAAGGAATATCGCGCTTTCAAACGTTGGAGCAGTTAAAAGCCTGGCTCAAAAAAACGCTTCAAAAACTATTATCTCACCAATATTCAGCCGACTTTGTTCCGCAAAAAAAAGATGTGATTTCCGAAGTCAAAAAATATATTGCTGAAAATTTTAACCAGAATCTCAGTTTGGCTGATTTATCTACACGGTATTTTTTGAATCCCCATTATTTGAGTCAGTTGTTCAGGGAAAAGACTGGTGAGACGTATTTAAATTATTTGATGCGGCTTCGCGTCAATCATGCAAAAAAATTGTTGGAAGAAACCGATATGAAAATATACGAGATTTGCAAGGCAGTGGGCTATATAGACACTACCCACTTCAGTAGGTTGTTCGAGAAATTTGTCGGATGCAAGCCGAGTGATTACAGGAAAAACAAACTTTGATTTCCGGAAAGCGGATAATTTTCAAGCGGCATATTAACCGAGAGCCGGGGTGATTTGGGGTCCCCGGCTTACTTTACGTATGAACGGCATGACGCCCGAGAAACGTCAGGACTGGATCAATGACCAGTACATCTTTAAATTGCCACAGTAAGAATAGCAGAATGCCAGTTTAAGCTGAAGAGGTCATCTCTTATACTCATGAGTAAGCGTATTCATTTTTCAATATCGCAAAATCACAAGGGGGAATAAAATTGAAAAAAAGATTATTTATCTTGTTGGTAACCTTTCTAACGGTGTCAATATTGACGATAGCTTGTTCATCGGAATCAGGAAAGAACTCGCATGAAAACGGGGCGGAGACTTCTGGCGAAAACGAGGAAATTGTCGACATTGAAGTCTGGGCTGTCAACGAGGGTTTCAAGGCAATCGATCATGGTAGTCCATTGTATGAGTTTATTGTTGACAAATTTGGTGTGGGAGTCATAAGTCCGTACGTGGAATGGAACGGAGGTACGGGCTATCTCGATCAATTGAATCTGCGAATCGCGGCTGGAGAGATGCCGGATCTGTTCCTCCCTTATAAAGGGATAGAATATGATCTCGTCAACAACGGAGCGATCGAAGATTTAACGGATTTGCTTCCGAAATATGCCCCCAACTTATGGGAACTGATACCTGAAGAAGTCTGGGACACGGTTCGGGCCAACGATCCGACTGAAGAGGGACGTATCTATTATGTTCCAGGTATCAGGAACTATGGTATTACCGGCGGGTTGATCCGAAAAGACTGGTTAGAAAATCTAGGACTGTCAATGCCGACGACCCAGGAAGAATACGTAAATGTATTAAAAGCCTTTAAAAACGATGATCCGAATGGAAATGGAAAGCAGGATGAAATACCGACAGGAGGGCGGGAAAACGCGCGTTGGATGGATCATCTATTTGCCATGTACGGTATCGCGATGTATGAGGGTTTTCCGGAGTGGGATATCTATGACGGCGAGTTGACCTATTCTGCAGTTACGCCGAATATGAGAGATGCCTTGAAGTTTATGTCAGAGTTGTATGCAGAAGGACTGATGGACCAGGAGACGTTCTTGAATGACAAGCAAGCTTGGGACGGCAAGATCAATTCAGGAGAGGTCGGGAATTACTTTCATTGGACGGAGACTGTATATACCCGCCTACCGCAAATAGAGGCGAGTACAGGTGTAAAGGCCGATATTTCAATATTGCCTGTCCCTGAAGTCCCTAGATACCAAGGTTTCTATTCCCACGAGCCCACATTGGGTCCGCAATGGGTGGTCAGAAGCGGTATGGAAGAGGAAAAATTAATGGCAACTATGAAACTACTTAATGGTTACGCGAATCAGGAAAATTGGGAAGATATATACTATGGTGTAGAAGGCATGCATCATAAAATCGTAGACGGCAAACGTGTTGCTCTTCCGGAAGATAAAAGCACCCAGCAAAATATGGATGTTATTAAAGCATACAATCACTTTAGTTTGTTAGATTTCAAGTCTAAGCTGATGTTGGATGCAGCTGGTGATGAGCAGATGGCGTACGTTGAACAAGGTGTAAGAAATATGAAGGAAAATCAGAAGTATGTAAAGGTCATTGCAGGCAACGGCATGCCTGAAAGTATTTATCAAGACTATCCGGATATCCGGTCCGCTTCGACCTACCTGGAGTATGCGACAAAAATTATTATCGGGGAGTATCCGATTGAGAAGTTTGATGAATTTGTAGACCGTTGGAACAAGTCCGGCGGAGAAGATGTGACGAAGCGGGCGAGAGAATGGTATGTGGGTGTGAACTGAGCATCATAATGTTAAGTCTAGGGAAATTTTAATGATGATGTAGCCGGGTCTATCAATGATCCGGCTACATTACTTTTTACGCCCGGTATTGGCGGCAATAGAGTAAAATCTCGAACAAGCGTGAATGAAGCTTCCACATCTTAAAAATGCCACAGAAAGCACTGCAAAACGACAGTTTAAGCCGATGCGGGAAACAATTATACTACAAGAAAGCGCATTCAACAACACTGGAATGGAGGATAGAGAGATGGGGAAATTGGCTTTTAATATGAGGAAGTACTGGCCATTGTATGTGATGGCATTTCCGGGCACCATGTTTTTTATCTTATTCAAATATATCCCAATCGGAGGATCGGTGATAGCGTTCCAAGACTATTCAGTGTTTAAAGGAATTACTGGAAGTCCGTGGGTAGGTTTCAAGCATTTTATTTATTTACTTGAATACCCCGATTTTTATCGTGTGCTTCGCAATACACTGATATTTGGTTTTCTAAAGGTCACCATCATGTTTATGGTCCCGCTCATTTTGGCACTTATGATTAACGAAATCCGGCATTCATTATTGAAAAAAGGAATTCAGACGTCATTGTATATTCCTCACTTTTTGTCTTGGGTCATCATTGCCGGGATTGCGTTTGAAATGACGTCTTTAAGCGGTTTGGTCAATACGATTCGCGATTGGTTCGGACTAGAACCCATGTTGTTTATGCAGATGGAGTCGTATTTCAGGCCAATGTATGTACTCACCGGGTTATGGAAGGATGCGGGCTGGGGAACGATTATCTATTTGGCTGCGATCAGTTCCATCGATCCGGAAATATATGAGTCCGCTGTCGTGGACGGCGCTTCCCGATTCAAGCAAATGATCCATATCACCTTTCCGATGTTATTATCTACGGCAGCCATCCTGTTTTTGCTCGACATCGGCAATTTTATGGAGCTGGGTTTTGAACATGTCTACAATCTGCTGACCCCGATGACTTACTCAGTCGGAGATATCTTCGACACTTATGTATTTCGAACGGGAATCCAGCAAGCGCGGTACAGTTTTGCGACCGCAGTCGGAATGTTCCAGGCTGTCGTCGGATTGACGCTGGTTATCGTATTTAATAGGCTTTCCAGAAAAGTTTCGGGTGGGGGGTTATGGTAAGAGATGTCGATGTCATGGAATGAAAAATTATTTCAAGTTGTGATTATCACCATATTATGCCTTTTATCCTTTGTCGCCATCGTGCCTGTATTGTCAGTGATTGCTACATCTTTCAGTTCAAGATTGCCGGTTGACATGAACCAGGTGACCATTTGGCCAATCGGATTTACCTTTGCATCATGGGAGTACATGATCTATAGACCGGATTTATGGAAATCCTTTGGGATTACGCTGGTTACAACCATCGTCGGTACGTTTTTGTCTTTGCTGATCACGGCCATGATGGCTTATCCGTTAGCCAAAAAAGAGTTTATGCTTGGCAAAGTGCTCATGATTGCTGCGGTCATCACGTTGGTATTGAAAGCGCCGCTCGTGCCTTACTTTCTAACGTTGCGCGGATATGGATTGTACAATAATGTGTTGGTGTTGATTTTTCCACATATATTAATGGCATTTAATTTAATTATCATGCGAACATTCTTCAAGCAATTCCCGGCGGAGTTGGAGGAAGCTGCGGTAGTTGAGGGGTGCGGTTATTTCAGACTGCTGTTTAAGATTGTACTTCCATTATCCAAGGCCGTGTTGGCTACATTGGGCTTGTTCTACGGAGTTCTCATCTGGAACCAATTTCAGCACCCTGTCATGTTTCTTCAGAATCCCGATTTATTTCCGCTTCAGCTCAAAATCAGGCAATTTATTGTAGATGATAGTGTAATGCCGGATATGAATGCCGGGGTACTTCCCAATTATAATGAATATACGCTTCGCGCAACGACCATATTATTTGCCATCGTGCCAGTTGTAGCGGTTTATCCATATATACAGAAATATTTTGTGAAAGGCGCCTTACTTGGTTCTGTCAAGGGGTAAGATAATATTCAAATGCCGGCGGCATAGAAGCTAACAAATAAAAAGGAATGGGACTTTCATTACAAAAATCCGATCATGACTGCATTCACGGCTCGGATCATAATATTGACAATGAAAGAATAAAAGGGGTTGGTAATAATTTCTGCTTATATCGTTTTATTTGATCAAAACATACCTGAAGTCGCTTTTGCCGCTGAAGAATTAAACAAAATTATTGCAAAGGAAGAGAATGAAATTCAGGAGGCATCTTTTCGCATTATAATTACAACCATGGATACTGCTGAAAGTTCAGAACTGAAACATAAATATGGCGCAAATACTTTCTCTTCCCTGTCGCCGCAAGGATATGCAATAAGGAAACAGCTCACAAAAGAAGTTATGAGCTGTTGGATTATAGGCTGTGACTCTGTTGGAGCCATGTACGGTGTTCTTGATTTAGCCGATGTTTTAAAAACAGAAAAGACCATTAAAAACATCAGAAATTACGAGACAAGTCCTTACATTGAAAATCGCGGAATTAAATTCAATATTCCTCTGGATGCACGCACACCGAGTTATTCCGATAACAGTGATTCAGCGCAGCACAATATTATTGAAATGTGGAGCATGGATTTTTGGTCTGAGTTTCTGGATGAAATGGCACTTAACCGGTTTAATACCTTATCGTTATGGAACCTGCATCCTTTTCCTTCTATGGTTAAGGTACCAGAGTATCCTGATATTGCACTAAACGATGTCAAAAAAACAACCATTCCTATTCAAGCAACAACCAGAGGACTTTACATGTCCACAGATGAAACTTTAAATCATCTAGTCACATTAAAAGAAATGAAGATTGAGGACAAAATCTCCTTTTGGCAGGATGTGATGACATATGCCAAGAATCGGGGTATTGATGTTTATATGATGACATGGAATATCTACACCTATGGGACTGAAGGTAATCAGTACGGGATTAATGATGAACAGAATAATGAAAAGACCATTGATTATTTCAGAGCCAGTGTGCGTGCCTTATTGAAGACTTACCCTTTATTAGCCGGCGTTGGAGTGACCTCCGGTGAAAATATGCAAAGCTTGGAGAGTCCGTATTCCGATGAAGAGTGGCTGTGGCGTACGTACGGGAAAGCGGTTCAAGATGTAAAGGGGATCCAGCCTGATCGCAAAATTCGCTTTATCCATAGGGCGCACTGGGCTTCGCTTTCTCACATCGAGGAAGTGTTTGCGGATTATCCTGACACTCTTGACTTTAGCTATAAGTACTCTCAGGCTCATATGTATGCTTCGGTCAATCCACCAAATATTCATACAGATGGTTTCCTTGATGAATTGCCAAGAGATAAAAAAACATGGCTCACTGTGCGCAATGATGACTATTATGGATTCTCCGAGACAGACCGTAATTCGCAAATTTTGGTACAGCTTTTTGATTTGGGGTAAGCTTTCCTATCAACCAAACATATCAAATATACAATTTAAAAAGCTCCTTGCTTACCGTTTCCCTGAGGTTTCTGGTGAGGTTATGTTTGAAGCCTGGTCAGCGACTTCTAGAATACTTCCACTTGTGACAAGCTTCCACTGGGAAGGGAACGGAAATGATTTCCAGTGGTATCCGGAAGCCTGCTACAGTTTAACGACTCAAGCTAAAGGATTTCACACAGTAAAGCATTTTATCGAAGATGCACCGATACTCGGCAGCGGTTTAATGAGTATTCGCGATTACTGTGATCATCTTCTTAATGAGCGGTCTATGAAGGGAATAACCCCTGTGCAGGTTGCCCATGACTTGTTTCGCTTTGCAGAAAAAACGCTTCAGTACACTTCAGATATGAATCCAATCTCGGATAAGGAATTAAAATTGACGATTGGCGATTTGCAGGCTATGTCATGGTTGGGGAAATATTATGCTGAAAAAATTCTAGGTGCAGTGGAGCTTTGTTTAGCCGATGTTACGAGGCAGGTTAAACATCGGAACCAGGCTGTCCATCATTTGCAAAAAGCCTCTGAATATTGGAGGGAATATGCTGCTGCTTCAAATCAATATATTCCGCAATTGTTAAACAGATTAGGTTATGAGGTTGTTGATGTAAAAGAGCTGCAAGCTCAAGTCAATAACGATATTACCATCGCTAAAACATATAAGGTGTAATGAATTACAAATTTATTCATAGAGGTGAATAGTCATGGGAACAGGAGTAATGGGAGAAAGTAGCATGATGTCCCAAGTTCTCTGGCTAAAGTATGCAATATCATCATCACGATTGTCGGTTATCTGCAGGATGTTGAAGAAATTCAGCAGCAACTATTTATATTATCTAATAATCTGGAGGTATCAAACTTATGAAAATTAAAAGCATAGAAACTTTCGATTCGGGTTATGTATGTTTTGTCCGCGTGAAAACGGAAGACGGTCAAGAAGGTATAGGCCAGATTGCTCCTTATCATTCGAACATCTCTACGCTTGTGCTGCATCAACAGATCGCCCATCATGCCCTTGGAAAGGATGCAGACCGAATTACAGAGCTTGGAGAACATATTATCAGAGAAGAACATAAATTTCCGGGTTCTTACTTGTGCAGAGCTCTGGGTGGACTGGATACGGCACTTTGGGATTTGAAGGGAAAGCGGCTTGGAAAGAGCGTTTGCGAATTGCTGGGTGGGGAACGGCGCCCGATCGATGTGTACGGTTCCAGCATGAAGCGGGATATCAGTCCAGAGGATGAGGCGGATCGACTGAAGCGGCTGCAAGAAGAACACGGCTTCCGTGCCTTCAAATTTCGGGTCGGTCAAAAATTTGGCAACGATGAAGATGTGTACCTGGGTCGAACGGAACAGATCGTACCAGCGGTTCGCAAGGCTCTCGGTGATGAAACGTTGTTGTACGTCGACGCGAACAGCGGCTTTACGCCCACTCGAGCCATTGAGGTCGGCAGGATGCTGGAGCAGTATGGAGTTGTACATTATGAGGAGCCGTGCCCTTATCAATGGCTGGAGTGGACGAAACGTGTGGCCGATGCGCTTGATGTTGCGGTAGCAGGCGGTGAACAGGATACGGATTTGGCACAGTTTCAGCGAATGATATCGATGCATGCCGTCGACATCGTACAGCCGGATATTTGCTACATCGGCGGATTCAGCAGAGCGCTCGAAGTTGCTCGAATGGCCCAGGAAGCCGGAATGTCGTGCACACCACATGCTGCCAACTTGTCAATGGTTACTCTGTTCACGATGCACATGGTTGCGGCCATCCCGAACGCTGGACCATTTATGGAATTTTGTGTGGAATCTATTCCGTGGACGGAACATCTGTTTACCTCGAGTTTTGAGGTGCGTGAAGGTAAAGTAACAATCCCTGACGGGCCAGGCTGGGGGGTAACTGTTCGTCCGGAATGGCTCGAAAAGGCGGAATATCAGATTAGTCAGGTCTAAGAAGGTGGATAGAGAGGGGTTTTAGGGATGTCAATTACTGTATCATTTCAGCAGGATTCGCGAAGGTTGGGCTTCGCGGTCCAAAAATTCTGTAAGGCGATTATTGAGACGGGGGATATCGCGGAGCTTCGACGGCTGGAGACAGCCGAGACAGATGCTGATATTTTCATCATTGCTGGCAACGAAGTATGCGCTTTATTTGGGATGACTCCAGACGGTTTTTTGGGGCCGGAGGGTTTTGAAATCCGCCGAACGCTTCACAAAGGAAAATCGGCACTGTTCGTTATAGCCCCGGATGAATCGGGGGCCATGTATGGAACCCTTGAACTGGCCGAACGGCTCCAGATGCTTGGGGATCTAAAACTTGTGCAGGATTGCACCATGAACGCCCGCTTTCCGTTTCGGGCGCTCAAATTTAACCTCCCTTGGTCCACTTACCGGAAGAACGAATGTTTTGACCAGCAGATGGAAACGGTTCGTGACCTAGACTTCTGGCGGCGTTTTCTAGATATGATGGCGGAAAACCGCTACAACGTATTGACATTGTGGAGTATGCATCCTTTTCCATATATGTTTCGCCCGGAGAACTTTCCTAAAGCCACTCCGTTCTCAGATGATGAGCTGGTGGAGTGGAAGGAGTACTGGACATCTCTGTTCCAAATGGCTAAAGACCGCGGAATTGAAACGTATCTGATCAACTGGAATATATTCGTCTCTGAGGCCTTCAAGGAGCACTACGAACCAGATGCCATTGATGATAATCAGTACCATCACGGTGATTTCTATTCCAGCGAGCAAATTAAACAGTATACCCGTGAATGTGTGATGCAGCTTGTTGAGGAATATCCCGACTTGACCGGGATTGGCTTTTCATTGGGGGAACGTATGAACGGCATGACGCCCGAGGAACGTCAGGACTGGATCAATGATGTGTATTTCGAAACGTTAAAACAGGTCGACCGTCCGGTGAAATTAATTCACCGCGTGCCGTTTTCAGTTGACCCCGCCATTACGAGAAACGCGATCGAAAGCAGCGGATATACGGAGGAACCTGTATGGGTGGAGATGAAATTTAACTGGTCACATGCTTATTCTTCCAGCAAGCTTATAATGACGCACGGGGGCTCTAACGGGATGGAGGGGTACTGGAATCCTCCACCGAAGAATTACAAAATAACTTGGATGGTCCGAAACGAGGATTTCTTCACTTTGCGTTGGGCTCAACCTGAATTTATACGGGAGCATATCTCCGAGAACGGGCAAGAATACGTGGGAGGATATTACGTCGGATCGGAATGTTTTATTCCTGGCAGAGACTATTCCCATGCGCCAGGAAGTCCTCATATGGATTGGACCTATGCCTTCGAGAAACAATGGCTGTACTACATGCAGTGGGGACGATTGCTGTATAATCCGACAACGCCCGATGATGTATTCTCATCCGCATTGGCCCGCCGTTATGGGGAGAATTCGGGTGAACCCTTATTAAAGGCGTATTCGCTTGTATGCGGCATGCCGATGGCACTGGCTTCGATTTTTATGTTTACTTGGGATTTCACCTTATATGCGGAAGGCTTTATCTCCACTGACAAGTCCGAATACAATGGTGGACAAGCATTCATATCCTTGCAGGACTTAATAGAATCCAGATCAGTTAATCCGGATTACTTGTCGATACAGGCATACGTTGAACGCAAGTTGTCCGGTCAAACGACAGAAGGACTCATTACACCGATTCAGCTTGCCGACAAGCTTGAGACGAACATAAGAGAAGCCTTGGCGTTGCTAGCATCGATCTCCGGGCAAGCATCACTTGATTGCGAGAAGGCTGACATCGAAGCATGGGCTCACCTTAATCTCTATTTAGCGGATAAGCTGCGAGCCGGCGTTTGCTATGCCACGTACCAGAGAACCGGCGACGAGACCCAAAGGCTCGAGGCATTGAAGTGGATAAAAGCGCCGCATGCGGCAGGCCATTGGGACAACTTGATTGCCGTCACAAAATCGCATTATGTGGAACAACCCTTAATGCATCTAGGCAAAACCCCGTTCTCCTGGGAGCTATTCCGTCCACAAGTGGCCGAAGATATTGCATTTGTTAACGGGGAATAAATATTAAGAGGATGGCGGATGAGAACGGGGCTTGGTATGGCATTACGGCTCATGAGATGAGGCCACGAAATAAACTGTTACTCAGTTATTTCTTGGCTTCTTTTGTTGATTGCTGTCCGAGAACAGGTGACATAAATGTAATAACCTTCTGAGAATGACAATAACTGCTCTTCAATATATGGACGACTTTGACGTGGTCCTGATTCGGCCATAGATAGGTATTGACCTTAAGCTAACTTAATGATAAATTAGATTCATCATCATAAACAAGGTTCATTATAATGAACTAAGATGAAAGAGACATTCAGCTGAATAAGAAATCGGAGGGAACAGAATGGTGGAATCTTCAATTAACTCTGGAAAGAATATTATTCTTCGTATTGAGATGGAAGGAAATATTAAATTTGCCGAGGTTGCTAATGCGATAGCCCTTGCTGGCGGAGATATTATTGCTATCGATATTGTTGATGCAGGTAAGAATTTTACGGTAAGAGATATTACAGTAAACGTGTCCGAGGCTGGATTGCCAGATCGAATCTCAGACGGATTATCAAAAATAAGAGGCGTAAAATTAGAGCATATATCGGATCGAACATTCCTCATGCATTTAGGAGGGAAAATAACAACGGTTCCCAAAACACCTATCCAGAATCGGGACGACTTATCCCGTGTATATACACCAGATGTCGCTAGGGTTTGTATGGCGATTCATGAGGATCCGAACAAAGCATTCACATTAACGATCAAGAAGAATACAGTCGCTGTTATATCAGATGGTAGCGCAGTTCTGGGATTAGGGAACATTGGCCCGCGGGCAGCGATGCCGGTTATGGAAGGAAAAGCCGTATTATTCAAACAATTCGCAGACGTAGATTCATTCCCAATTTGTCTGAGCACTCAAGATACAGAAGAGATTATATTTATAATTAAGAATATTGCTACTGCTTTTGGTGGTATTAACTTAGAGGATATCTCATCTCCTCGATGCTTTGAGATCGAAGAGCGCCTTCGCGAGGAACTAGATATCCCTGTATTTCATGATGATCAGCATGGAACAGCAGTAGTCATGCTAGCTGGGCTCATTAACGCATTGAAGCTTGTTGGTAAGTCAATGGAGGAAATAAAGGTAGTCGTATGTGGAGTAGGTGCTGCTGGTGTTGCATGTACGAAGATGTTAATAGCTGCAGGTGTCAAGGATATCGTAGGACTTGATCGCAAAGGTATACTCACAGCCGATGAACGATATGATAACCCGATGAAACAGTGGTTCGCTGATCACACGAATAAAGATCGTAAATCAGGGACATTACAAGCTGCGTTAGCAGGTGCGGATGTATTCGTTGGTTTATCCTCTGGCGGACTACTATCAAGAGAAGATATCTTAACCATGGCTGAGGATCGGATCGTATTCGCGATGGCGAATCCTACACCGGAGATTCTACCGGAAGAAATTGAAGATATCGCGATTATTGCGACGGGTCGTTCCGATTATCCGAATCAAATTAACAATGTACTATGCTTTCCAGGCATATTCCGCGGTGCGTTGGATTGCAGAGCATCAACGATTAATGAAGAGATGAAGCTAGCAGCAGCAGAGGCGATTGCTTCAGCAGTAACAGATGTAGAGCTAAGCAGAAACCACATTATACCAAGTGTGTTTAATAAGGAAGTAGTCATAGCAGTTAGAGATCGTGTTATCAAGGCAGCTATTGGATCCGGTGTTGCCAAGAAGACACCGCGTGAGTTCAGAGTAAATCAATAATAAGGGAGATGAATAGGATGGAAAACTATGTACAGGTTGGAAAGCTTAAGGTTGCTTCAGAGCTGTATACATTTATTAATGAGGAGGCTTTACCCGGAAGTAAGGTAGATCAAGATGCGTTCTGGTCTGGGCTTGAGCAATTAATTAGTGATTTATCACCTAAGAATAAAGCTTTATTAGCTAAGAGGGATCAGATTCAGAATTCGTTAAATGAATGGCATGTCGCTAATAAGGGTACATTCAATTTCGAAGCCTATAAATCATTCCTTCAAGAAATTAATTATTGGGAGCCAGAAGTTATTCCATTCCAAGTTACTACAGTGAATGTGGATGACGAAGTTGCATTACAGGCAGGTCCACAGCTAGTTGTACCCGTGAATAATGCGCGTTATGCACTGAATGCTTCCAATGCTCGCTGGGGAAGTCTGTATGATGCTGTGTATGGAACGGATGTAATTCCAGTTGATCACACTCAAGAACAATCATCGTATAGTCCTGCTCGCGGTGAACAAGTAATTACTTATGCTAGAGAATTCTTAGACAGCACTATTCCTCTAATTGAAGGATCACATAAAGATGCTGTGAAATATTCAATACTTAATGGTAAACTAGCAGTTTCCTTGAAGAATGGTATTGAAACCAGGTTAGAGGATGAGAGTAAGCTGGTCGGCTATCAAGGAACGCCGGACAATCCTTCGGTTATCCTGTTCAATAATCATCAAATGCACTTTGAAATTGTAATTGATCGCTATCATATGATTGGCAAGACCGACTTAGCGGGAATTAAGGACGTTATTATGGAAGCGGCGCTAACAACCATTATGGATTGTGAGGATTCAGTTACTGCAGTAGACGCTGAGGATAAGGTGCTCGTATATCGGAATTGGTTAGGTCTGATGAAAGGGGATTTAAGCACTGATCTCACTAAAGGGAGCAAGAAAATAACACGTAAGATGAATCCCGATCGTGAATATGTGTCAACAGACGGGAAACCGTTCAGCTTGCGTGGGCGTTCCCTATTATTCGTTCGTAATGTAGGGCACTTAATGACGATCAATGCCATCTTAGATCAGAATGGGCAGGAGATACCCGAGGGTATCTTGGATGCCGTAGTTACTAGTCTTGCAGCCAAGCATACATTACTAGGTAATGGTCCATATCAGAACACAAGTAAAGGCTCGATTTATATCGTTAAACCTAAGATGCACGGCTCCGAAGAGGCGGCATTCGCAAACGAACTATTCGATCAGGTTGAAGACCTGCTAGGTTTAAATCGACATACACTCAAGATAGGTGTAATGGATGAAGAACGACGAACATCCTTAAATTTAAAGGCATGTATACGTCAGGTTAAGGATCGAATTGTATTCATTAATACAGGCTTCTTAGATCGTACTGGTGACGAGATGCATACTTCAATGGAAGCGGGTACGATGATTCGTAAGAGCGATATGAAATCCTCTACCTGGTTACAAAGCTATGAACATTCGAATGTGATGGTTGGCTTGGATTGTGGGCTTCAGGATCATGCCCAGATTGGTAAAGGAATGTGGGCAATGCCTGATCTTATGAATGACATGGTTAAACAGAAAATTGTTCATCCACAAGCAGGTGCGAATACGGCATGGGTACCATCACCAACAGCAGCCACACTCCATGCCATGCATTACCATCAGGTCAATGTAAGAGAGATTCAGGATACACTGAAGCAGGATATTCGTGAATATCGTAACGAGATATTGACGATTCCAGTAGTTGAGAAACCTACATGGTCGGCAGAAGACATCCAACAGGAATTAAATAACAATGCACAAGGAATTCTTGGGTACGTGGTTCGGTGGGTTGAGCAAGGAGTGGGCTGCTCCAAAGTGCCGGATATTAATAATGTAGGATTGATGGAGGATCGAGCTACATTACGCATCTCCAGTCAGCATATGACCAATTGGTTACATCATGGTATCTGTACGAAGGAGCAAGTAGTAGAAACGTTTCAGCGTATGGCTAAGGTTGTTGATGAGCAGAATGCAGGTGATCGAATGTATCGTCCAATGGCTGTTGATTATGACAAATCGATTGCTTTCCAAGCTGCCTGTGAGCTTGTATTCGATGGTTACAATCAACCTAATGGGTACACAGAGCCTATCCTACATCGTCGTCGCTTAGAATTTAAAGCACTTCATCGTTAAATGATATGAATGGACCGCCTTTATTCTATAAGGCGGTCCATTTATGTTTGACGAAGAAGTAAAGCGATGCTATTATAAAATCGCACATTATATTGAACTTAATTTCGACAGATGAAACATAATTCCTAAATAGGTAGGGAGCTACTATGGAGAAAAAGTATTGGGTACCAGCTTTAGAAAGAGCTCATAGTATTATTAGAATGATTGCTGAAGAGCCTAATGATTTGAAATTAAGTGATCTATGCAGGCGATTGGAAATTAGTAAGAGCTCGATGTTCTCTCTCCTAAAAACGATGGAAGCTCTAGATTGGATCACACGCAATTCCTCAGATGCCTATACATTGGGTATGCATTATGGGCTTATGGGTAACGCCTACTTCCAGCAATATGATTTGATAAATGCCTTTCGAAAAGAAGCACCTACTTATATGAAGCTGATTAATGAGTCGATCCAATTAGCACGCTTAGAAGAAAATGATATTTTCTACTTAGCCAAGGAAGCTGCTCCATCACCGGTTCAGATGGTTTCAGGACCGGGTACACGAATTCCTGCTTATGCAACAGGATTGGGAAAAATGCTTCTTTCTGAATTAGAGGATAGTCAATTAGAGCGCATGTACCCGCATGATGTACTAGCAAGTCTAACGTCATTTACACTAAGAACGAAAGCTGAATTATTCAGCCAAATTTCTAAAATTAGAGAACAAGGCTATGCCTTGGATCTCCAAGAAGGAGTTATGGGATTTAACTGTATCGCTGCGCCAATCTATCATCCTAATGGTCAATTATCAGCAGCTGTAAGTTTTTCAATCCCACTTCATCATTGGGAGGAGAAAAGGGAAGAAGCTATGCAAGCAATTTTAAGTTTATCTCAGAAATTATCATTTGCTCTCAAATAATCACAAGCTCAACCCTCAACCACAATTGAATGATGATAATAGAAAACCTAGTGGGAATTTCCGCTAGGTTTTCGCAGTTTCAGATTGACCTAGACATGGGGAAATGATATTATAATAGTAATAGTATTGAACTTAGTTCACTATAATGAACAATAAAACAAAATGGGGGCGATATACAATGAAATTTGCGCGATTTATGACATCCAACAATGAGATAACAAGGTTTGCAGTCCTTGAGCAAGGTAAACTACATGAAATTGAAGGGGATATATATACGGATTGGAAGAAGAACGGGAACGTACATGAGGAAAGTAATGTAAAGCTACTATCACCACTTATTCCGAATTCCATAATTGGAGTAGGTAAGAATTATGTAGCAGCGGGAGAGGCCAAACCTGATCAAGTACAACCAATTCCTGTACTGTTCTACAAACCAGTATCCTCTATGATTGGACCGGAAGATCAGATTGTTATGCCAGCTAGCTTGGAAGGGATTAAATTTGAATCCGAGCTAGCGGTTGTAATTGGTAAGAAGGCTTTCAAGATTACTGAAGAGGAAGCTTTAGATTATGTATTCGGTTATACGATCGCTAACGATGTGACGGCTCCACAATATTTTCACCCTGATGGTCATTGGATGGTAGCTAAGTCATTTGATACATTCACACCGATAGGTCCATATATCGAAACGGAATTAAATTTGTCAACGCTGAACGTACAGGCAGACCACAATGGCATACTCAAACAAGATAGTCCTCTTGACTTGATGATTTTGAAAATTCCGTATTTGATCTCATACTTATCAAGTGTCATGACATTGCAGCCAGGTGACGTTTTCTTATCAGGGTCTCCAGCAGGGGCAGACTTCATGGCTGTAGGAGATTTGATTTCATGTAGGATTGATGGAATTGGTACGTTGATTAATAAGGTTGTAGCTGCTAAATAATCATACCCAGTAATATGAAGTACTCATTATAAATGAAAGGAATAATCGTATGCCAATACAAGCTCTAATTCTGGAACAACTCATTCCGATTGTGGGTGAAACGAATGTATCTTACCATCCAGATGCCATGACTGATTGTGCCTATGGGTTATCAGCACCTTATGTCGTAACGCCTGAGCATGAAGATCATGTTGCCGCAATCTTACAATTCGCCTCTGAACGATCGATGCATGTGGTTCCAAAGGGAGGGGGTACAAAGGATGCTTATGGAGACACTAGCTCGGTAGACATTATTCTCTCCTTAAAGAAGCTTTCTGGCATCTTGCATCACTCTGTAGGGGACTTAATTGTAACTGTACTGCCCGGAACTACACTGTTAGAGCTACAAGAAGCACTTGCACAGAAGGGCCAGTTCTTGCCGATTGATCCAGCTTGTTCAATGCATGCTACACTGGGTGGCATTGTAGCCGCGAATGTATCCGGTCCCAAGCGTGCATTATATGGCTCCATTCGTGATCATCTGATTGCTTCTCGTATTGCATTCCCGGATGGAACAATCATTCGAACTGGGGCAAAGGTAGTTAAGAATGTAGCAGGCTACGATATGAATAAGTTATTCATTGGCGCAATGGGAACACTTGGCGTGTTCACGGAATTAACCTTCAAGATACGACCGTTACCTATATCATCCGGACTCATTACATTGTCTGCTATTACACCTGGTCAACTACATGAGCTTCAAGAAACTTTGTTGGATTCGCACCTGGAGCCTTGTGCATTCGAGTATGCAAGCGCTAGCTCAGTCAGTGAGCTATTAAACATAAACCAATCTACGATTTTCCTATTATTCGAGGATGTTCAAGCCTCTGTGCGATACCAGATACAATGGGTGTTAGATACTGCTAAACGATTAGGAATAGACGTACTCCAAACTTATGAAGGATTAGGTCAGACGGAGCCTATTATTGAGCTGCTACGAGGAGTTGTCTTGAATTCTTCTGATACGTCAGAGGATGTTACTGAAGTCGGTTTGAAGCTGCTGTCGACCATATCAGATGTACCGGATATCATGCGATTTATAGAGACAATAGGTCATAAAGAGGCTTTGGATACCCACTGCTATGGAGGCTTATATACAGGTATTAGTCATGTTCGTCTGAGTTCTAATTTGAGTCGCGATGAATCAATGATTCACATTATTAAGAAAATTAGAGCTCATCTAGAGCAACTGGGTGGGCATGTGATCATTGAATTTGCACCGAGATACATTAGGTCTACTATTGCGGTCTGGGGTAATACCAACCAAGGATTAGATATTATGCGTGGTATTAAACAAAAATTCGATCCGACGAACAGCTTAAACCGTGGTCGCTATGTAGGAGGGATTTAATTGTCAGTTCATAAACCAACAACCATTCATGCGCTAGCTTGCGATCATGTATCTCTGCTCAAGTCGAATTACAAATGGGAGGATGCTCCGGACGAGGACAAATTCTCGCAGTGTGTACACTGTGGAATGTGTCTTGAAGCTTGCCCAACCTATCAAGAGACAGGACTTGAAGCCCATTCTCCAAGAGGTCGAGTTTACTTGATTAAGTCAGTTGCAGAAGGCAAGATGGAATTGAACGAATTTTTCGCAAACCCTGTGAATACTTGTCTCGATTGTCGTGCATGTGAGACGGCGTGTCCAGCCAATGTTCAAGTAGGAGCCTTGATCGAGGAGGCTCGTGGTCAGTTAATCAAATCTGATCCGCCAAAGGGACTTTCCGGTATGGTGCATAAGCTATTCTTACATCATCTGTTTCCGCATCCGCGACGAATGCAGTTATTACATTCACTTTTGAAGCTTTATCAGAAGACAGGAATACGGAAATTAACTCATCGCATACAGCTTCTGCGGATTCTGCCCAAGCATCTCATGGATATGGAGAAGGCTCTTCCCACTCTCACCAGCCCACCTGCCCTAAGAAGTCATCCCGAACGGCTGTCTGCAATTGGTCCAAGACGAGCTAAAGTAGCTGTTCTGACCGGCTGTGTGATGGATGTTGTGTACAGTGACATTAACGATGCCACGATACGCGTCCTGAGGGAGAATGGCTGTGAGGTATGGATACCGCAGGATCAGCGATGCTGTGGTGCGCTTCACGTTCATGCTGGTGATCGTGACATGGCGAAGAAGCTGGCGAGGATGAACATCGAGGCTTTTCTCTCTGAAGAAATAGATGCAATTATCGTTAACGCAGCAGGCTGTGGCTCCACGCTGAAGGAATATGATGAGCTGCTTAAATCAGATCCGCAATTCAGTGGAAGAGCAGCTGAATTTGCTCACAAAATAACGGATATCTCAAAATTTCTAATAAACCTAGGACTAATCTTGCCTGAAGGAAGCCTTGATCTTACGGTGACTTATCATGATGCCTGTCATCTTGCTCACGCTCAGAATATTCGGGAGGAGCCAAGGAAACTGCTGGAGTCCATACCAGGTTTGCGTATTGTAACCTTACCGGATTCTGATCGTTGCTGTGGTAGTGCAGGTATATACAATTTAACACATCCGGAGATGGCCAATGCGCTACTAACACGTAAATTGGATGATATTCCGAGCGGCTGTGACGCGGTTGCAATGGGGAATCCAGGCTGTATGATGCAGTTTCAGACCGGCATCGTTCGTGAGGGTAGAGCTGAGCAGATTGTTCATACCATTCAATTGCTAGATTGGGCTTATCGGAATGAGAGTCCAAATCTACAGATGCAGAAGGGATGATAATCGTGAATATAGATGTGAAAAAAAAGTTTATACAATCGATGATCAAATTATTAGGTAAAGCTGCGGTACTTCATCAATATGAGGAATTGGTATCCTATGAATGTGACGGTTATACCATTCATAAAGGGTTACCCAGCGCAGTATTGTTCCCGGCTAATACGGAGCAGGTTGCAGCAGCAGTCAAATATATGGCTGAGCATCAGATTCCATTCATCCCTCGTGGAGCTGGAACTGGCCTTAGTGGCGGGGCGACCGCATTGAATGGCGAGGTGCTGATTAGCCTTGTTCGGATGAACAAGCTGCTCAAGGTTGATTATAAGAATCGAAGGGCTGTTGTACAACCTGGATTTATCAATTTGAAGCTATCTACCTCTATCTCGAGTGAAGGTTATTATTATGCACCTGATCCTTCTAGTCAGAGTACCTGTACGATCGGTGGTAATGTTGGCGAGAATGCAGGTGGAGCTCATTGTCTCAAATATGGTGTGACAACTAACCATGTATTAGGGTTAGAGGTTGTTCTGGCGGATGGTCAGATTGTACGATTCGGTGGGATGCCGGATACTCCTGGATATGATCTGGTTGGATTCTTCACGGGCTCTGAGGGGACGATGGGTATCGTAACGGAGATTACAGTTCGAATACTGAAGAAACCGCAAGGAATCAAGACTGTAGTTGCTCTATTCGAGGATGTCGCCGAAGCTAGTCAAGCCGTTTCCGATATTATCGCTGCTGGTATCATTCCCGCAGCACTTGAGATGATGGATCGAATTGCCATTGAAGGAGTTGAGTCGGGCAACTATCCTGTAGGCTATCCACTGGATATTGGAGCGGTCCTCATCGTTGAGGTTGATGGCATCGAGGCCGGGCTCCAAGATCAGATTGATCATATAGTCGCGGTGTGCCAACGATTTCGCATCCGAGAGGTTAAGCAAGCTGCGAATATGCAGGAAAGGGCAAGCTGGTGGGCGAACCGCAAGACGGCATTCGGCGCTATGGGCACGATCTCACCCGATTATCTAGTCCAGGATGGAGTTATTCCGAGGAGTACACTTCCACAAGTATTGGCACGAGTGGATGAGATTAGTCGCAAATATGGATTGCGGATCGCGAATGTATTCCATGCGGGCGATGGCAACCTGCACCCATTGATTCTGTTTGACTCCCGTATTGAGGGTGATACAGAGAAGGCTGTTCAAGCAGGCTCAGAGGTATTGAAGGTTTGTGCGGATGTGGGTGGTACCATAACAGGCGAGCATGGAGTGGGTGTAGAGAAGATGGAGGATATGCGGTTTGTCTTCACTGAAGTAGAAATAGAAGCACAGTTGAAGGTTCGTGAAGTTCTTAATCCGAATCAACTATGCAATCCTGATAAAATCTTCCCCAAGCCTTCACGTTGTGTTGAAGTGAAACGTTATATCGCTTCAGTGAATGAGGAGCACGCTGCTCATTGAATACAGCTTTTATTATAAGACCGACTGCTCTATACATAGATGTATGATCTATGGTAGGGCAGTTCTTTTGTTTAATTCGTGATGATAAGTCGAACTGAATATCAACAAAGGCGGTTGACATGGACGCTCTTTGCAGTGATAATGTTAGTACCCTAACAAAGCGTGGTGATACGAATGAAGCTGCCTAAAGCGATTAGCTTCGAGATTAAGGTGCTGGCTAACCTGATTAAGAGGAAGATGGACGACGGTACGTCAGAGGACGGGGAAGATGGATTGACGGGTATGCAGGGATGGATTATCGGTTACGTGAAGTCTAATGCAGATCGTGCTGTGTTCCAGCGGGATATAGAGAAGGATTTTAACATACGGCGCGCATCGGTGACGGGTGTCTTGCAGCTGATGGAGCGCAATGGCCTCATCATTAGAGTGCCGGTTGAGCATGATGCTAGATTAAAGAAGATTACCCTAACTTCGAAAGCAAATATGATGTATGAGCGGTCCGTCCAACGATGGCGGGAATTCGAGAGCAGCCTGCGTTCTGGACTAAGCGAAGAAGAAATTTCTTTGTTCTTTGAAATCGCAGCTAAGTTGAAGAAGAACCTCGAGTGAAGCTTTTTACGCCAATATAGTTAGGGACCTGACAGTCAGGGTATGAACAATATTTTCTAATAATTAATAGGGGTGCATGATGAAACTAATTTTCCGGTATTTAAAACCGTTTGCATTAATACTAATCGTCAGCGTCATCTTCCTATTCGTTCAGGTATTATGCGATTTGGGGCTTCCAAGAATGATGAGCAATCTGGTTGATACTGGAATTCAGGCTGGAGGAATTGAGCCTAGCGCGCCCGAGGCGATCAGTACTGAGGGAGTCGAGCTGTTGAAGACGTTTCTGAGCGAGCGAGACGGGGCAACACTCAAGAACAACTACACCTTTGTTGCGGCCGGAATGAATGATGAAGCTGTGGATCGGTTTCCAGCAGCCGAAAAGCAGGATATTTATATGCTAAAGGACGAGTCGGACGAAGCCGACGACGTCTACACCTTAGCAGTTTATGCGCTAACCCTTTCGATGCAAGATATGAAAGGGTTATGGTCCAACACGAATGTCGCAGTGGCTCAGAACGGCGCTGCAAGTATCGAGAAGGAGCAGCTGTATGCCATGGCACCGTTATTTGCGGAGCTTAAAGCTTCCGGCGAGCTTGACGTCTACATGACAGCGGCAGCGAAGGACGATACCATGGTCGGCTCGCGGACCGCGGTGATGCTCACCCGTCTATTTTATAGTGAATTGGGAGTTGATCTGAAGCAGCTCCAGCGCGATTACATCATTGGAATAGGCATGAAGATGATAGGGGTTGCGTTGCTCGGGGGTATTGCCGCGGTTTTGGTAGGCTGGTTCGCTTCCAAACTCGGCACGTCTGTAGCCATGCGGATCCGACATGATGTATTCGAGAAGGTAGGGCGGTTCTCGAGCTCGGAGTACGATCGGTTCTCGACCGCCTCGCTCATTACCCGAACCACGAATGATGTGCAGCAGATCCAGCAGCTGATCTTGATGGGTCTGCGATTACTTCTCTTCGCGCCGATCATGGGTATCGGAGGTATTGTTCTAGCCATACGCAGCAGCTTGTCGTTGAGCTGGATCATTGCGGTTGCGGTTATTACAGTCGTCGGTATTATTCTTATTATGTTCTCATTGACCGTGCCGAAATTCAAGATACTCCAGAAGTTGATCGATAAGCTGAATCTGGTTAGCCGGGAAAACTTGTCCGGCATGATGGTCATTCGCTCTTTCGGTAATGAGGGATACGAGGAGAATCGGTTTGAGCAGGCCAATGATAACCTGAGAAAGACGAATCGCTTCGTCCAGCGGACGATGGCGTTCTTATTCCCCGCGATGACGCTTGTCATGAACCTTATCATGCTGCTTATCATCTGGGTGGGAGCAAGTGCTATCGCGCAATCCGAATTGCAGATCGGTAATATGATGGCGTTCATGCAATACGCCATGCTCATCATCATGTCGTTCCTAATCATGTCGATGATGTTCATGATGGTCCCCCGTGCGCTTGCTTCCGCGGAGCGGATTGAGGAAGTGCTGAGTACGGACTTTACCATTCGCGATCCCGAGATAGCAAAGACACTCACGAGCGGAGAAGGGATAACGGTTGAATTCAGAGGAGTCTCCTTTCAATATCGGAATGCGGAAGAACCTATACTGGAAGATATCAGCTTTACGGCAAAGCCGGGCCAGACGACAGCATTTATCGGAACGACAGGATCGGGGAAATCGACGCTTGTGAGCCTCGTTCTCCGTCTCTATGATGTGACGGTCGGGCAAATCATGATGAACGGGATCGACATTCGGGAGCTGTCGCAAGAGGTGCTGCGTGCCAATATCGGTTATGTACCGCAAAAAGGTATTCTGTTCTCGGGCGACATCGATTCCAACGTTCGGTATGGGAAAGAGGCGGCAGAAGAAAGTGAAATCAGAGAAGCGTTGGACGTGGCACAGGCGAGAGGATTCGTCGAGAGCATGGAGGATGGGATCACGTCTCGCATCGCGCAGGGAGGGGCGAATGTTAGCGGTGGGCAGCGGCAGCGTCTTGCCATCGCTCGGTCACTCATTAGGAATGCGCCTGTAAACATCTTCGATGATAGCTTCTCGGCTCTTGATCTGAAGACGGATGCAGCGCTTAGAAGAGCGCTGAAGCAGTTTACTGCGAATGCCACGGTGTTGGTCGTGGCACAACGAGTGAGCACGATCAAGAATGCGGAGCAGATTATCGTGCTTGAGAAAGGATACATCGTCGGCAAGGGCACGCATCAAGAGCTGCTTGAGAACTGCGCGACGTATCGAGATATCGCGGAGTCACAGCTTACGAAGGAGGAACTGGCATGAGTAAATTCGAGAGGGCGAAGGACTTCAAGGGCGGTTTGAAGAATATCTTGTCTTATCTATTGCCATTCCGCCTGCGGCTGGCCGCCGTAGCTATCCTAGCGGTGGGTGCTACTCTATTCAACATTGTTGGTCCCAAAATAATGGCTATGGCAACCGATGAGCTGGTGATGGGAACAGCCCGTATGTTGCGAGGTGAGGCCAGTGCGATCAATTTCAACTTTATTGGCATGATCGTTGTTTCTTTAGTGGGATTATTCCTACTCGGAGGGCTGTTCAGTTATATGCAGGGTCATGTGATGGCAGGAGTAGCGACGAAGATCTCGTACAACCTTCGGAACGCTGTCATGAGCAAGATCAATCGCATGCCATTAGGATATTTTCACCGCAATAGTCAAGGAGATGTGCTGTCCAGAATTACGAACGATGTTGATATGATGGAGCAGTCGCTCAGCCAAAGTATCACCCAGATGCTCACTTCAATGGCGATGGTCATAGGCGTCATGGTGATGATGCTGACGATCAGCTGGCAGCTCACGCTGATCGCTATCGTTATGGTTCCCGTCTCGCTGTTTCTCATCATAGCTATGGTTCGGGTGTCGCAGAAGTATTATCGCAATCAACAAAGTTATCTAGGTCGCGTCAACGGACATGTCGAGGAAATGTATGGTGGCCACGTCGTTATGAAAGCCTTTAACGGTGAGAAGAGGGCGCTGGAGCAGTTTGAAGCGGAGAATATAAAGTTGGCCGAAAGCGCGAGGAAAGCCGAGTTCTTCTCTGGTTTAATGATGCCGATCATGATGATCGTGGGTAATCTTGGGTATGTCGCGATCTGTATTGTTGGGGCGACTATGGCATCGAACGGCAGAGTCAGCATCGGAGATATTCAAGCTTTCATCCAATATGTTCGGAACTTCTCCCAACCGATCATGCAGATCGCGAACATATCGAGTCAGCTCCAGCGCATGGTTGCCGCTTCGGAGCGCGTGTTCGAGTTCCTGAACGAGGAAGAGGAAGTGGAGGGTGAGATACGGTCGACTACGAATGAAGTGGAGCTCCAAGGCCATATCCGATTCGAGCATATAAGGTTCGGCTACGAGAAGGGCAAGCCGATCATTAAGGACTTCAGCTTGGACGTGAAGTCGGGCCAACGCGTTGCGATCGTCGGGCCTACGGGTGCCGGAAAGACGACGATCATCAAACTGCTGATGCGGTTCCATGAGCTTGACAGCGGTAAGATTCTCATCGACGGCCATGATATTACGACGTTCAAGCGGCAGGATATTCGGAGCAAGTTCGGTATTGTGCTGCAGGATAGCTGGCTCTATAACGGCTCTATTATGGAGAATATCCGCTACGGCAACTTGAATGCCTCCGATCAGGAGGTCATAGATGCGGCGAAGGAAGCGCAGGTCGATCACTTTGTCCGTACGTTGCCTGATGGCTATCAGCTGGAATTGAACGAGGAGTCGAGCAACATATCACAAGGGCAGAAGCAGTTGCTTACCATTGCGAGGGCGTTTATGACCGACCCGCGGGTGCTCATTCTGGATGAGGCGACTAGCTCCGTGGACACCCGGACGGAAGTTCTGATTCAGAAGGCGATGGATAAGCTGATGGAGGGGCGAACCAGTTTTATTATAGCGCATCGCTTGTCCACTATCCGGAACGCGGATTTGATACTCTGCATGAGCGAAGGCGATATTGTCGAGCAAGGTACACATGAGGAGTTAATGCGGGAGGGTGGGTTCTACGCGAACCTGTATAACAGTCAGTTCGAGCATTCAGAGCGGTTAAACCCCCTTATGCAGGACAGCGCACCTATTAACCAATATCTTGCTTAGAATACCTTCGAATGCTGAATAGGTATTTGCCGGAACGACAGAGTCGATCTAACGAACCAAAACTACTTCGTAAGCCTTTTTTGTGTTGCTTCTTGGAGAAGTGCTGATTGTACCGACCATGGATAGTGCTGTATCCCGACCGGGAACTGCGCAAATCGATGATTTCTAGAACTTGAATCTAGGAACCATTCCCCTTCCAATGTTGTGGACCTCAAGGAGGAGTCCGCATCCAAGCGGAGTATCTCCTAATTGAATGCTAAAATTGCCCTTATCTATTAGCGATAAGGGCTTGTTGGCAAATAAGGGTTTGTTAGTTTTACTGATGAGATACATCTCTACAGTCTATTCATACAACCGCATTTCACCAGGTACCACAACACGAAACGGGAATACAACTTTCTCTTCATTAGATCTCCAAGCCTCCACTTCCATGTAAAGTGTTCCTGAAGCATGCAGAAAATTCCCCGTTACTTTGTAGGTTCCATTGCCCAAGGAGAAGGCCTTATTCACTTTCTTCCATTCCGGAGGCATATAGAATATCACCTTTACTTGCTCCAGATCAGGGTGATTCCTAAATTGAATCATAATGTCATTAGAACCCACTCGAAACGGTGAAATACTTACCGATACCTCCATATCCTCCTTGACCATCGTCATTGGGTATACCCCCTGATCGGCGGCACTTGGTTTGGACTCTATAAGAATAGTTGCCGCAAATAGAATAAGCACCCCATAGATGAGTTCCATTCTTCCCCGACGCACAAATAATTCAATTACCTTTGCGGGAAGCTGCTGTAAGGAACGGCGTTGCCAATAGGCAAGCATGAGAATGACAGTGGCCAAAATCGCTTTTAAAATCAAGGCTTTTCCCCAGTCGCTAACCATTAAGCTTCCCCACGTAAACGAAGGGACGAACTGCAAGGTCATCCCGATTCCTGTCAAAATAATTGTTATTATGCTCCAAAACGCCCATTTCGAATAAGTTGTTCCGGCTTGTTTTAACCACGTGGACGAATTCTCTCTAGGAAGCATAAGGATGAGCGCAAGCAGTCCTCCCATCCATACGGAAACAGCCAACAGGTGAAGCATGTCCATGCCTATGGCGATATAACCGCCGTATCGTGGATAGGTTGTATGCCCAGTAGAATACGGCCACAGCAAAACTGAAACCATGGCAAGCAATATACGAAGCTTGCCCTTGGTCAACCAATGACTTACGGTAACAAGTAGAATTTGAAGTGCGGGGATCCAGGCAAACTGGAGTGCAGCATAATCGGCTAAGGACAGATTAGACAGTTCTAGCCGTCGTTGAATCAACAATAAGATCAGGCCTATGACGCTTATCCCGTACAAGATGCCTGAGAATTTTCTCCATCGTGCGTAGTTACCCTCCCCCTTAGCAATCCCATGAGAAAACCATGACCCTCCAAGTAACGTCAGCAATCCGATAAAAGCAAGCCAATGCGCAATGTGCTTGATTCCCAAGGAACTGCTGAACCAACGAAAAGCTGCCGGATTTTGTCCTGAGACAAGTGTGGATACATCCTCCACAGCAAAATAATAAATCCCTTGCACATCCGCTGCTATTTCTCGTCCTGTTTTGTCGACAGGCAAAGCAAACCAGGAAACTTGATAAGTTCCCGTGGGAAGCTCCTCATTCAGCTTTGCAATTATATGCCGGGGATCTTTCGGATCGCTGTAAGGCTCTTGTGTAAGGAATGTGCCATCCTTGTTAAATAATCCAAGGGCTGTGATCTCTGCAGGTTGATTAAACCAAAGATCGATTTGTCGTGGAGAGGTTCCCACAATGTTGCCATCCCCCGGACTTGCGTTCTCAAGTCTCAATTCCGGTTTGATATCCGTTGAAACCGAAGGTTCCTTAATGATGAATTTATACTGGTCACGAACGATGTAACCATCTAAAGCAATGACATCAAAGAAGACTGTATACAGGCCTGGAGAAAGGTTTTCTTCTAGGAAAACGATAATGTGGCTACGGTCTTTTGAATCTACAAAAGGCTTCCCTTTTTGAAGCTCATTACCTTCTTCATTGTTCACTTTAATCGACTCGGAGTGTATAACAACGGGATCCTCAAACCATATTTCAACCTTGGTTGGAGGTTTGTCTAATGGTTCGTCGGCTTGCGGATATGTCTTCTGCAGTGAGGAGTGAGCTTCCAAAGAGGATACAGGTAATAACACTCCAATTGCTAGTAATAGGGGGAGGATGAATAACAACTTATTTCGCATCCATTTGGGCGTAATCAAGAACACACTTCCCATCATGATTGGCTGATATGGTGTATACGCATATGTATTTATGTGGCCTTTGGTCATTCTAACCTATTTATGTGATGAAAATATGATGAGTGTGTGACCGCTTTTTGTCAGATCAAGAATAAACTATTCGTCTCCATACTTTCATCACTTTTTTATAGTAAACTATCCTTATCAAGTCCCAAATATAAATATCCCAAGATCATAAGAGCTGCGTAAAAAAGCAGCGGGAACAACGAACCCAATTCCTAATGATAAAATGATTTTGCTTGGCGATAAGTCTAAATTTGATAATTTAGCTGTACTCACGGTGATAGACTTCCAGACGGAAATTAAGGACGGATGGGTCACTCAAAATGTAAAAGGCGGGTCCGCCGCCCCGTCCAAAGATATGCTGCAGGATTAGAAGCTTTTACAGGTTATCTGGACTTTATTCTGTTTTCGGTGCTTGCTGTGTTCATTGGATTGACGATTTAAGCCTTTACCAAACAGAAAAAAACATGGATTAAATGAGAATAGAGAGGATCAGTGATCATGATGGCAGAACAAGAAGTGAAAAAAGTTGAAGGGATAACATGCAGCGGTTGTGAAGAGCACCATAAAAACGGAGATTACGACTTATTGATTATCGGATCCGGAAGTGCGGCTTTCTCCGCAGCAATTAAGGCGGTGGAATATGGAGCGCGTGTCGCGATGATTGAACGGGGAACGGTTGGAGGAACGTGCGTGAATATCGGCTGTATCCCCTCGAAGACGCTGCTTCGCGCCGGAGAGATCAACCGTCATGCTGCGGAGAATCCATTCAACGGATTGCAGACAACTGCCGGTAAGGTTGATTTGGCCAGCCTAGTCGCACAGAAAAATGATCTGGTGGACAACATGCGGCATCAAAAATATGAGAAGCTGGTTGATGACTACAGCTTTGAATTGATTTGCGGAGAAGCGAAATTTGTCGATGAACAAACGGTAGAAGTGGGCGGTCGCATCATTACCGCAGGTTCTTTCTTAATCGCAACGGGAGCTTCTCCCCTCATCCCGGACATCCCGGGATTGGAGAATATCGACTATTTAACCAGTACAAGCGCGCTGCAGCTGCAGGAAGTACCCAACCGGGTCGCCGTCATTGGTTCGGGATATATAGCGCTGGAGCTTGGGCAGCTTTTTCATAATCTGGGATCCGATGTGACATTAATGCAGCGCAGTACACGCATTCTACAGGAATATGATCCGGAGATATCTGATGCCGTGCACAAATTTATAGCTGAACAAGGAATTTCAGCACTTACCAGCATTCGTTATGAACGCATTGAGCAGGTCGGAGAAATCAAGCGTATCCACATTGAGGTCGATGGAGCAAAGCGGATCATTGAAGCCGAACAGCTGCTGATTGCAGCAGGACGCCGACCCAATACGGATGCTTTACAGCTGCAAGCAGCAGGTGTGATAGTAGGAGAACGCGGCGAAGTGATTGTTGGGGATGATTTAAGAACAAGCAAATCGCACATTTTTGCCGCCGGCGATGTTACGATGGGACCGCAATTTGTATATGTAGCGGCCTATGAAGGTGGCATTGTGGCAGATAATGCTGTAGGCGGTCTCTATCGCAAGGCGGATTTAAGTGTAGTCCCAGGAGTTACTTTTACGCAGCCGTCCATCGCCACTGTAGGTCTAACTGAAGAACAAGCAAAAGAGAAAGGGTATCTTGTCAAGACATCCGTTCTTCCTCTTGACGCCGTACCGCGTGCAATCGTCAACCGCGAAACAGCGGGAGTCATTAAATTAGTGGCCGATCAGGAAAGCTCAAAAATTCTCGGTGTCCATATCGTGGCGGAGAACGCCGGCGATGTGATTTATGCGGGAACGTTAGCGGTGAAATTCGGTTTAACGGTGGAAGATTTGCGTGAAAGTCTCGCTCCATACTTAACGATGGCAGAAGGCCTGAAGTTGGCTGCTCATACCTTTGACAAGGATGTTAGCAAGCTATCCTGTTGCGCCGGGTAACATTCAATAGAGGAGAACTGAGTCATGCATTCATGATTCAGTTCTTTTTTTGTCTTTTCTGTTAAGTAATCTATCTTATGAGCAAAGAGATTACGGCGAATGGTTCTTCAGGAACAAAAGTTCTGATTATGAACTTAGCTAAGGAATGATATAAATGATTGTCAGTGTTTCGTATTGTCTACATATGGGTAAAGGTAAATAAGGAATTATTTTGTTATACAAATTCCAAGGGAAGAAGAGTGGTCAATTATGTTGAAATCAATTCAGGCTTATTTCCCTACAGAAAGTGATGCAGAGGCTGTCAGAACATCGCTAATATCCTATGAAACTGAAATGATGGAAGTTAGCAGTTTAGGAGACATTGAGGAAGGTCATTCAGATGCTAATCAATCTGAGGATAATTCGGTATTCGCTGCGATGGGAAATGGCGGAAACAAAAGTGGTCATAAGAGTATGAAGTATGTATTATCGACCAAAGTCAAGGAAGAGGATTATGAAGCAATCATGGAAGTTATTCATCAAGGACATGGCGAATTGTAAACATATATAGATTAATACTTCTTGGAACGAAAACCGACAGTCTGTGTCGGTTTTTCGTTCCAAAATTGTTAAAAGTATAAAAGAAAAAAATGTATTGTCTAATTTAGATATAAAGATATTTTATATTTCTTTTTTTGATCTTTAAAATATAAGTAAATAAAAAGTGGAGGATAATTACATGAGTAAAAGCTTAGTTAAGTTTAATGTGGCATTTTTAGGAACGAGTTTACCGAGGGAGTGTGGTTTAGCTACTTTCTCGCAAGATATGATGGACGAGATCAAGAAGATTGATGATTTTAATACGCCTCGCATCATCGCCGTTAACAATAATAAAAACTATGCATATGGTAAGCAAGTTATGGGGCAGATTGCACAGGGAAATCGTGAGGATTACAGTAAAAAAGCAGTGGAATTGAATCGTTCGAACATGGACTTGTTGGTCATCCAACATGAATTTGGAATTTATGGCGGTGAAAGTGGAGAGTATGTTTTGGACTTGGCTGAAAAGCTTACAATTCCTTTCATCGTTATTTTTCATACGGTGTTATCACAACCTAGTACTAAGCAGCGTTTAATCATGAAGAGACTGGCTGACCTGAGCTCGAATGTGGTTACAATGGTGCAGAATAAAGTCCAGGATTTAAATGAAGTCTATGGAATCGATCTTAACAAAATTAGAATGTTTCATCATGGTGTTCCTTTCCTTGAAACCGAAACAAGAATTGAACTTAAAGAGCGTTTCGGTTATGCCGATCGGCACATCCTTTCGACCTTTGGGTTTCTGAGTCCGGGTAAAGGGATTGAATACGCGATTAAAGCAATGAGTGGGGTTGTTGCCAAACATCCCGAAGCACTTTATATGATTTGGGGAAAAACGCATCCAGTTGTTAAACAAGAAGTCGGAGAAGTCTATAGACAAATGCTGGCGGATTTGGTTTTGAGATTTGGTCTTGAGAACAATGTTATGTTTGTCGATAAGCATTTAACGCAAAAGGAAGTTGTTCAATCCTTAGTATTATCGGATATTTATTTGACACCTTATCTTGGAAAGGATCAAGCCGTAAGTGGAACGCTCGCGTATGGAATTGGATATGGACGCGTTGTTGTTTCAACACCTTATCGCTATGCCGAGGAAATGTTAGCTGACGGGAGAGGATTGCTGGCAGATTTCCATGATTCCAGTTCATTAGAAAATCATATATTAACTATACTTGATAATCCAGAACTGAAAGAGAATATGGAAATCAAAACACTGGAGCTCGGGAGCACCATGATGTGGAGTGAGGTAACCAAATCCTATGCGGTGCTTTTTCGTAAAATAGTGGCTAATAGCTATGTTTCCAAAGGGAGTGCAGTTTGATGGGGAAGTTGATGATTCAAAAGAAGCTAAATGCTGATTATTTACACAGATTGACGGATGATACAGGAATTTTTCAACACACCAAATTTGGTATTCCTGATCGTTCAAAGGGATATACAGCAGACGACAATGCTAGAGCTTTAATTGCTGCGGTTATGTTATTTAAGAACAATAAAGATAACAAATCGTTGGACCTCATTTATACGTATTTATCTTTTATACACCATGCTCAAAATAAAGATGGAAGCTTTAAAAATTTTATGGATTACAATCGTATATTTATTGAAGATGTTGGATCTGAGGATTGTCTAGGAAGATGCTTGTGGGCACTTGGCTTTACGATTTCAGAAGCTTCGATACCTGATAACTTGCAGAATACATGCAAATACATGGTGAATCAGGCTCTATCCCATGTGAAGGGTCTAAGCTCACCAAGAGCGATGGCTTATACGATAATTGGATTGACCTATTTAATGGATAAGGATGCAAAGAATACTTTATCTTATAAATTCCCTTATCCAAGCGAGGATAAAGAACATCCCACTTTTCTTCCTAGAGGGCAAATCGCCTCACTTATCGAAGATTTAGCCTTGAAGCTGCACTTACAGTATCAAAGTAATAAAGGAGAGGGCTGGAACTGGTTTGAAGACAGCCTCACTTACGGGAACGCAATGCTTCCGTGGGCTATGTTCAAAGCGTCCCATTTATCCAATACAGAACAATTTAGGGAAACGGCTAAAGAAAGTCTGGATTTTCTAGCATCAGTCACCTTTTCTAAGGAAGGGTGGTTTAAACCGGTTGGAAGTCACGGTTGGCTTGATCGGGGTGGGGAAACCGCTCTATATGATGAACAACCCATTGAGGCCTGCGAAATGCTCCTGGCCTGCATGGAAGCCTATAAGACATTAGGAATTCAAAGTTATATGGAACAAGCGTCATTGTGTTACGAATGGTTTCACGGAAAGAATTCACGTCATGTATCATTAATTGATGAAGAAACGGGTGGCTGTTATGATGGGATCCATGCAGTTGGGTTGAATTTAAACCAAGGATCGGAGAATATCGTGTCGTATTGTATGGCTCATTGTGTGATGCATGATGAATAAATTTGCAACGATTTTAGCTGGTGGTGGTGGAACCCGGTTTTGGCCGCTGTCTCGCCAAGAATTGCCTAAACAGCTTCTGAATATTAGCGGACACGATATTATGCTTAATGATACCATTGAACGATTTGACGGGGTTATTCCTTTAGAGAATACGATCATTGTGACCAGTCGATCTCAAGCCGTATTGCTTGAGAGTATGATGCATACGAGTATTCAGCATGCCAATATATTAGTGGAGCCTGTAGCTAAGAATACGGCTGCGAGTATATTGCTGGCGGCGTTATTTATAGAGAAAAATCATGGAGATTCACTGATGGTTGTATTCCCTTCAGATCATCATATAACCAATGAAGAGAAATTCAGAAAAACGTTAGATGAAGCCTGTGATATTGCCATTGATACAGGAAAAATTGTTACGATTGGTATAAAGCCAACGTTCCCCTCAACGGGGTATGGATATATTTCCTATGAAAGTCGAGCGATTATTTCGGAGCCATGTAATGTGTTTGAAGTCACTGAATTTGTGGAAAAGCCTAACTTTGTAAAGGCACAGGCCTACCTTGAATCCGGCAACTATTTATGGAACAGCGGTATGTTTATGTGGAAAACCTCAAGTATTATTGAGAATTTCCAAAGGTTTCTTCCAAGATTGTATAAAACGATGTATCCCTTGATAGAATATATCGGTACAGATCGCGAGGTAGAAATGATCAATGAAATCTATCCTATGCTGCAAAGCATTTCAATTGATTATGGAATTCTAGAACGCTGTGATGACGTAGTCGTCATTGAAGGAGATTTTGGTTGGAATGATATTGGAAGCTGGGATGCTCTTGGAGCCATATTCCCTCCAGATCAACAAGGTAACATTGTTAAAGCCAATCACCTAGGCATAGGAACAGTAAATTCAATCATTTATAGTGAGAAGCGATTAATTACAACGATCGGTATCGATAATCTGATTATTGCGGACACGAAGGATGCTTTGCTGATTTGTGCGAAGGATAGGGCAGAAGATGTCAAGGAAATCGTGCACATGCTGAAGGAAAAAGGCATGCTGGAATACACATAAAGAGAGGCTGAATGGCTCAACATGATGAAACTTGAATGGAATACAAAAACTTGTAAAGAATTATTGTTAGACTATCAACCTGCTCAGAAGAAAGGTAAAAAGCTATATTTTGAAGGTGTAGATAATCAAGATGTTTATAATATTACAGCGCCTTTCATGAATGAAGGAGAGCTGCACATCGCTGGAAGGGTAGAGGAACGTAATTCAGAGGAATCCGAGATCATTTTTTTCACTTGTAACAATGACATTTGGACACCGAAGATGAATTTACCTAGATTACAGCTTCAAGATCCATTTATAACTTGTATTAGAGGAGAATGGATTTTCGGAGGGGTTGAGCTTCATTTCGATTCAGATACAAGGGCGATGGTAGGCTGGAAAACCGTCATTTATCGCGGGAGAAATCTACATGAGCTTGAGAGAGCTGCAACGGGACCATGGAATATGAAAGATATCAGATTAATTGAATTAATAGACGGAAGGGTTGGGATATTTTCCCGACCTTTTGGAATAGATGGGACTAGGGCTGTAATCGGTTTTAGTATTATTGATTCATTTGAAGATTTATCCGAAATGGCGATTATCAAAGCCCCCTTGTTTCGTGATCAATTTCTGAAGGATGAGTGGGGAGGGGCTAACGAAATTCATTTGCTTAAGAATGGATTACTCGGTGTTCTAGGACACATCTCTTACACGGATGAAACCGGACAACTTCATTATCATGCCATGTCCTTTGTTCTTAATCCATGGACAAGAGAAAAGTCGCAAGTTAAAATCATTGCTGTACGCAGTGATTTCCCTGAAGGGCCCTCGAAACGTCCAAATCTAGTAGATGTTATTTTTAGTGGAGGTTTAATTCGTAAGGATCATGGTCTTGCTGATCTTTATGTGGGGGCAAGCGATACGGAAGCTTACTGTATAGAAATCTCAGACCCGTTCACAGAATTCGAAACAATGGATGTTGCCAACGATACAACTTCCCATTAATCGATGATGATTTGGATAGCTGAGAAAGTGGTTATGGGATTCCGGCTGCACTTAAGGCATCTATATCCCGATATATCGTTCGTGTGGAAACCTCAAAGTGCGCTGCCAATTCATCAGCAGTCACTTTTTTTGTGTGAAGTAACATATATACGATTTCAAAATGTCTGCTAAACGGCATGTACAAGATACTCAGAACGGCTGGGGAATGCTGAATTGTCCGGAATTGTATGAGCTTCCTCAAGCAATAGGGGACATGCCTGCAGGTACTATGCTTCTTGCTGGTAATTCTGTTCCGGGCGATAGATCAACTACCCGGATGGCGTTGTATAAAAGTATTGATTTAGGCCGGACGTGGACATATGTAAGTACAATTGCTACAGGCGGCTCTCACAACATAGGGGGCGATCCGATATATATCCTAACTATCATATAACAGTCATGAGGATGTGATTCAATGGGGTTAGTAAAGAGATTGACTTCAATGCGAATATTTCCGAAGCTAGTGCTAACCTTCCTACAACGATGAGGATTTATTAAAGCTTGGTATTTCGGCTGAAATTATTTCTGATTTTGAGAGGACGCAGGCTATACTACGCTTGAAAAGTCGATTGGACCTTCTGAAGAGATTGAGCCTTGCTCTATTTTTAGAAGTTTTGTGAGAAGGGGACAAAAAATTTCCCGCATAGAGGACCGACTCAGGCACAATGGTCCTCTATGCGGGAAATTTATATATATATATCGATACTATAATAAAACACTAATCTTGAGGCCGATTACCTGGCTCCATACCGGAATCAGCCGCGGTCATGATGGGCTTAACGGTAAGATCTGTATGAACCCGAATTTGACAGGATAGCCGGATATTCGAATCACTTAATCCCTTAGCATAGAGAATAGTAGCCTCCGCTTCACCTATAGGGCCAGCATCTCCAGCAAGGATCTCAACACGGCAGGTAGTGCATTTGGCGTTACCACCGCAGCGATGCAGGATATCTATTCCGTTATCCTCAAGATTTAAGACGAGCTTCTTGCCTTCTTCCGCTTCAAAAGAGTCTCTTCCCTCTACATAGATCATTGGCACGTTCATTCCTCCTTTAACCATTTACTATCAAACTAACCTTAACATAGGTCATACTGAATGTGAAATGTTCTATTGCCTCAACAAAAAAGGTGACCCCACCATAAGGCCATAAGGGTCACCCTTTCTTGTATCTCTTTAGTTTTTCACAATCTCTACTTTATCGATTTGTAAGGAAGTATATCCTAGAGAATCCACATAAAAACCGATATCAAGCTGGCCATTCGTGACGTTTACCGTTGCACTGATTTTCTGGTATTTGGTTGACGGAGAGATGTTCTTGAATAATTTGTTCCCCCCGTATTGAGCCACTTCCATCCGTACTGTCTTGGGTGTCTTGCCGTACAGGGTTAGCTTAACCCAAGTGCTGACCGTGTAGGAACCATCCTCCAACCCACTTACGAGCTGATGCGCGCTTTGTTGGTAAGCCGTTATACCCCAGAAGTATAGTTTAGAGTCACCGCTATACTCATTATAGGAGTCTACACCGTATCTAGGCAGCTGTCCCCGAGGATGCCATTCGGTCCAGCCGGTTAGATCACCCGTTTCGAATCCACCATTAACAATGTAGGGCTCAGATGTTCGTGTATTCAATTCGATATAATCCAAGTTGATCGCACCGCGATCAGAGCCCGTTCGTTCTATCGAAATCAAGTTAACACCTTTTTGGAGCTTGATAGAATCCGTTTTGTTAGCCCATTCGCTCCAATTCGCTTTATTGGCGAACGATACGGTTTTGGCTGCTTGAATCGTGTTACCACTCTCGTCCATTGTACTAACCTTCATGGTACTACTAGCGCCAGTTGCATTGCCGTATCGGAAGGTCATGTTATACGTGCCGTCGGATGGGGCTTCTACAGCTATCAATACCTTAGCACCCGGTTTAGCTAGCTTATCTACAAAACCGAATCCGTTGTAACCCTTATGATTATTATTAAAGTTCGCTCCGCCCATCCATGTGGCTACTTCCGCCTGATATCTAGGATTTGCACCGTTTGTCTTGACGCTGACAACCTTCGAAGCATGAGCGGGAAGTGTGGGATTATATTGGGTAATCGCTCCGAGTTTCTCGTTTGTCCATAAATCTTGAGTTACCGCAGATCCGCTTAATCCCAGATCCTTCACATAGTTGATGGAACGGATTGCTTTAGTATTAGAGCGGTTGAATAGTCCGACAACCCAGCTTCCGTCCGGTAGCTGTCCCAACCATCTTTCTGTGTCTCTTGAGGTCGGATCAACGGAATACGGTTTTGCGTTATTATAGTAAGGTTTACCGACGAATCCTTGTTTATTCAAATCGAGCATATTTTTGTTCTTGTAGAAGCGTCCATGATTCCCAATCGTAGATACTTGGTCCGTTATGGCGATGGGAGAACCGGCCATCGTAAACAGGTTGATGATGGTTTCCCTTTCGTGATCATTGGCGAATGTATTCATACGGATGAAATCGCCGTCCAGTATGATCGAACCCCTGCCAGCGACATCCGAGAAGCCGGTGAAACCGACGAACGGATTAGCCCACTGAGACCAATTGTCTACCCAATTCTGTCTCTGGATGCTTAGATTCTCCCAACCACCGTGAGCTAGATCCTCGTTAATTCGAATCATATCACCATAAGGAAGCTCATTAGCCGCATGATCGTTCAGGTGGGGCATTACTAAGCTAAGCTCCATATCGGAGCCAGCGGCTTCATGCATCCACTTTAGTGCAGTTTTATATTTCTCTTCACCGTGGTTAACTCCGATTACACGGCCTTTGTCCGTACCAGATTCATACCAAGATAGAAAATCAATGCGCAGGTAGGGTACACCCATATCTTTAAAATACTTAATGTAGCCTTGTATATATTCCTTCGCACCAGGTTTTGTTACATCTACCCAATATAGCTCATCATTGAAAGTGTCGGAAGAATTGGCGATATCCTTCACCTTATAATTGGTGCCAACTACTGTCTTCGTAGGATCCGAAGCAGCACTACGTGTAACCCACAACGGGTTATAATATACGCCTAGCTTTAAGCCTTTGTCCTGAACATATTGGGCCCAGTATGTCCAATCATGCTCCCATTCATCATTGTGGCTAATGATGTATCCGTTTTCATTGGTACGCTGTGCCGGTTCGATCCAACCGTCCGTCACAACCATGTCATAACCGTGGTCCTTGTACTCTCTCGCGATCCAATCTACATTGTTCTTCCAAGTCGTCTCATCAATTGGTGCGTTTCTAGTATATTGATGCTCATAAGTGCTCCAATATAATGGACCTGAACCTTCTCGTACAAATGAGCTTTCTCGAGCATCAACGGATGTAGAGAATAGTGGTAAAGAGGCGAATATAATACTGCACGCTAGAGCTAGCTTAGTAAATGTGGGTACAAATTTTAGTTTATTCATGATGTTTATCCTTTCTGGGTTCTAATCTATAGAAAGCGTGTTCACTTATTATTTTAGCTTATTTCTATCACAACTTCCCACCACTTATTATTTCCAGTAATCTAACATAGGTTTCTGCTTAAATTTAATATGTTGAAGACAAGCGTCTATATATCATACTAATCATTTGCATAACTTAAGAGTGACAGAGAACAAGAGGAGTGTGACTCGTAGCATGGTTCGAAAAGCTATAATACCCGCCGCTGGATTAGGGACACGATTTCTGCCTGCAACGAAAGCGATTCCTAAAGAAATGATGCCTATATTCGATAAACCTACGATTCAGCTTATTGTAGAGGAGGCTGTAGCGTCAGGTATTGAAGACATCTTGATCGTGACAGCTAGAGGCAAGGAATCGATTGAAAACCATTTTGATCGTGCTTATGAATTAGAGGAAATGCTAAAACAAAAAGGGAACTCAGCTATCTTAAAGAAAGTTCAGTCCTCTAACAATTTGGCCAACATTCATTATATTCGTCAAGAAAATCCTCTAGGGCTGGGGCATGCGATATGGTGCGCTAGAACATTTGTTCAGGATGAACCTTTTGCCGTTCTGCTCGGAGATACATTCTTTGAAGGGGAGCGTCCAGCATTGAAGCAGCTGCTTGATGCTTTTGAGCGTTGTCAATCATCCGTCTTGGGGATACAACAAGTAGAACCTGAGGATGTTAGCAAGTTTGGTATTATCGACGGTGATCAAGTGGAGCAAGGATTGTATCGTGTTAATCAATTAGTGGAAAAACCTAGTATCGATGAGGCTCCTACAAATCAAGCCATGGTAGGAAGATATATTCTCACACCCGCAATTTTCAATCTACTGAAGTCGCAAAAACCAGGTGCTGGTGGAGAAATTCAACTAACTGATGCGATTAATCAGTTAAGGCAACAGGAAAAGGTTTATGCCTGTGAGGTTAAGGGTGTATGGCACGATGTAGGAGATCCGCTCGGTATGTTCAAAACATTAACAGCCTTATCGAAGCATAGAGAAGAATTCAAGACACCTCGGCCGAAGCATCGGAATATGGATGGTAAAGAGGGAGGACGATTATGAGTAAAGCACGACGTTTGCGAATCGTTCAGGTCATCTCGAATTTCCCTAATGCTTGGCCATTGCCCCCCTTCAACCAAGGTGGAACAGAAAAGGTCGTAAGTGACCTAACCAATGCGCTGGTAAGAAAGGGACATCATGTATATGTGTTCGCCGCGAGAAAAAGCCGAAGTCTCGCCAGAGTGATTCATTATCCAAAAGGGATGAGAGATCGTGGAATCCGAAAATTTGTGCTAAAGCGGATTCCTAAGAATGTCGATGTTATCCATGATCACACCTTCACTTCAACAATCGGAAAGGCCAATCCGCGAATACCTACGGTATGTACGATGCACCTTCCGGTCAAACATCGGGTTAAAAACCCCGTGTATGTAAGCAGAAGAGCTCGAAAAGTCATGGGAAGTAATAGTGGCTATTATGTGTACAACGGTATTCTTCCTAGTGAATATGAATTCAGCTCGAAAAAAAATGGATATTTGTTGTTTATTGGTAGGATTCTGAGGGAAAAAGGTGTTCTCCATGCTATTAGCATTGCAGAAAGAACGAATAAAAGGTTGATCATTGCGGGACCCATTAAAGATCGAGCATTGTACCGCAACAAAATCGTCCCGCGTATTCGTAAAAACCCTAATATTCGATATGTTGGTGCTGTTGGAGGTAAGAAAAAACAGAATTTATTAAAGCACGCCGAATGCCTATTGTTTCCAACGATTTGGGAAGAACCCTTCGGACTTGTCATGATTGAAGCAATGATAAGCGGAACACCCGTTATCGCATTAAGGAATGGAGCCGTACCAGAAGTGCTAAAGGGTTTCCCTGAACTTATCTGTAATTCCGTTAACGGTATGGTTAAACAGGTGAAGCGCAACCGTTATCCATCACCATCGGCGCTTCGAAGTTATGTACGGGGCCGGTTTACCGTTAATCATATGACCGATAATTATTTAAGGATTTATCGTAAAGTTATCAAATCGGGAAGCAAAATAAGGTAATGGAAAAAAAGACAAGTACGTCGTATGACTCTTATAGGAGGCAAACGACGTATTTTTAGTTCAATGATCTGGGCTCCTTCCTCTTATGTGCTATAATCTGCTATAACTGTAAACACGGAAATATAGGTATTATAATGCAAATGGAGGAACTGAAGATGGTATCAACTGAAATAGAAATGGAAAGCTTCAATAAATTATTAAAGCAATATCCGATAGATAGCGCGCAAGCCATCATTTCAGAGGGGAAAGGGGGAGCCAACAATACAACGAAATACATCGAAAGTATGGGTCATAAGTATGTAATGCGAATCTACGAAACGCATAAGGATATAGAGCGAGTTCTTGTGGAGCATGAAATATTAGAGGAGCTTAACAAGGATAATCGGCTGACTTTTCAAGTCCCTCAACTCATTCGTGCTAGTAATGGGCAGACTGCCCTCCGATTACCAGACGGATCCGGACGTATTGTAGCTATATCCAAGTATTTGGAAGGCATAAACCCAAGTTTTAACAATGACAAATCTATCTTTTCCTTTGGTCAAACAACGGGTCTCCTAATGAATGCTTTGAATAATATAAAGATCAAACGTTCTTATGCATATAAGCCTTACTACGAAATCGAACATACACATCCCCAATGTCCTCCTGACTATATTGCGGAATGGTGTAATCACCCTCCACAGCCGTTTCAGGATTTATCAGTACAGCTCCAATGGATCGCAGAACAAATCTACTGCTTTCAGAGTCAAGTATCCTGGCTTCGTCAATTACCTCATCAACTCATACATGGAGATTTGAATGCATCGAACGTATTAATGGATAATGACCGAATAATAAATGCCATTCTTGATTTCGAATTTGCAACAAATGACCTTCGTGTTATGGAGGTCGCTGTATGCTTATCTGAATTGATGGTAGGAGAAATGAACGAGTCTGCGATTTGGGATAAATTGAACATATACATAAAAGGATTGCGCACAACGATTCATCTCAATGAATTAGAACTTGAAGCGCTGCCCATTCTTGTTCAGCTACGCCGATTAGACGTCTTTATACATTTCTTAGGCAGATATCATGATGGCGTTGATGAAGCTGATGTATTGCGAAGACAGATTGTCAATGCAGTATCAAGACCAGATTGGATTAAAGCTGGCGGACCGAAGCTAATCGCATTATGCAACCATTCATAAATTTCTCCCAAGCTGTGAGGCGTATGAGGCATATCTGAAAAAGCGTACAGAAATCAATCAGCAGTTATCATCGCTTCGACGAGATCTCCAACTGTATGGCCGCATCCGCTTTCTCTTTAATAGCTTTAACTGTATCTTCTAATGAACGTTGACCATTGAGATAAAGAGTGCCTTCTCGCAGAATAATATCACTATACTCCGCCGCAGCAGGTCCTATATTCTTTTCTTGAACATAGCCTAAATTGTTATCGAAGAAGGCTTTCGAGAGATCTTCTGCGGTTACGTTTCCCTCGGAAATCTCTGCGATATGCTTGATTGAATTCTCCTGAGCAATAGGGTCTGCTAAGGCGGGTATGATTCCAACCATTTTGGCATTGTGCAGTGCCATGAATTTCACAAATTCTAAAGCTTCCTGTGGATGCGTCGAACGTTTATTAATAGCATAGGTATAAGTAACACCGAAATTATTCGTTCCCTTACCATCCGTTGGTATTTGGGTGACGCCCCATTCCCAATCCTTGGGGAAGTCGGTTGGGTTGGTAAGCAGACCCGTATACCAGCTCCCAATAAGATGCATCCCGTATTTCCCAGTCATAAATCCATCCCATTGAAGCTTATTCGATTTGAATTCAAGCCAATTAGGTTGAATCTTATGGACATTCCCTAAATCGCCAAAAAATTTCAAGCTTTCTTTAAAAATCGGGTCGTCAAAGTTCGATGTACCATCTGCCTTATAGGCAGAAATATTATGCTGTCTTGCCTTAAAGAATAAGTAGGTGTCATAATCAAGCATATAGGATCCATAGATTTCTTTTGCAGGGTTGGTTAGCTTCTTGGCTGTATCTATATATTGTTCCCATGTCCATTCTGCCGGCGGGTAAGGAACATTGGCATCGTCAAATATTTTTTTATTGTAAAAAACGGCCCATACAGACACGTTTATAGGTAAGGAATATATAGTATCTCCATTGTACTTTGTTAAATATTTGCCATGAATGGCATCCGCATCATAATCATCTGCGTACAATAACTCATTTAATGGCAGTAGAAAATCGTTTTTAATATATTCATCCAGCGGTAAAGGATTGGCCAAAGGGATTAAGTCGATAGTGCCGACGGACGAAGCCAAGTCCAAGCCTATTTTTTCATACACATCATCCCCAGGGACTACTTCTAATTCTACTTTTATTCCAGTCTTAGCTGTGAACGTGTCTATCAATGTTTTTTCGAATTTATTATTAGCCATGTCTGCACTCATGTAGACCCTGATTATGGTTTGCTGCTCAGCTATGATCGGCTTGATGTTGTCTGAACTGCAAGCAGAAGCAACAATGAACAAACCGAACACGATAATAAGAATAAAACCTTTCGGATCATAGCTTTTCATAGGAATACTGACCTCCCTATTATTTAATATTATTATACTGGTATTATATCAGGTATTATTGATACTAGCATATATTTATGATGTAATGATTAAGACATGCTGATCATCGATAAGGAGGGTAATCCTATCAGAATATGGACTGGTGTGCAGGGTAAAATGTTCCTGATATTCTCGTTATTGACGTTGCTTCTTATCTTAGTGTCATTCTCGTTTTTCTATTATTACTTATCCAGTCGGATGGAGAAGGATGCTATCGCAAATATGGGGCAATTAACAGTGAATATGTCTGAACAAATAGACTCGTTCTATAGCGAACTCAATCATTTTACGTTTCAAATTATCAATACTTCCGAGCTAATGGATACCATGAGACTAGCAGCTGATTCCAAGGATACTAATAATTTTTTTGTGAATAATATCCAAGCTGTGCGAATAGCAAAGAATTATTTGGCATCCCATAAGGGCCCTGGCCTTAATATATCGCGTGTCAGTCTACTAAATGATCGTGGCGACTATATAAGCTTAGGAGTTACTCCAGAAGATAGCGACGTGACTCATGCTTACTTGCAAAGCCAAGCATTTCAGGATTCGTATAAACAAATGCTTAGAAACGATAGTATTCATTTTATTGGTCCATATGCAGGTCCTTTTATCAAAGCTGACTCCGAACAAGTAGTTTCGTTCTATCGGGTATTTCGTAATTTTATGGATCCGTTCGGTGTTATTGAGATTCAAATAAGTGTATCGAAGTTCGCCAAGGTTCTGGGCGTGCCCGACATCGGTGAGTTAGATGTGTACGTATTCGACAAGGACGGCCAACCAGCATACATAAAACAAGGAGACGCTACACTAACAGATATTACAATGAAGCAATTACTTGGCGATCAATCACCAGACAACACTATCCCATCAGATTATGGTCGACTGGATCCTTCCAAGTATATTATGACCTATCAACAGTCACCTTTGAGCCAATGGAACATTATCATTGCACAGCCTAAGTCTGTATTACTTTCATCTATAAAAGTAGTAGGCAGATTGATCATCATCGTAAGTATTATTTTTATTATTCTAAGCTTAATTATGGTATATGTTATTACTAGACAATTGACTAAGAGAATGCATAATACGGTCGACTTGATTCGGCAAGTAAGTCTAGACAATCTATCGCTTACACTTGATCCCGCCGATGATGAAATCATTTTAATTAATAGAGCCTTCAATCGTATGTTCGCACGATTGAAGGATTCGATGGAGCTTGAAGTGCAAGCGCGTTCTCGGGAACTACGAGCTCGCATTAATGCCTTGGAATCACAAATGGATCCGCACTTTCTGTATAATGTGCTAGCGGTTATTGGCTCAGTCGGTGAGGAAGCAGGCGTGGATAAGGTAATGGTCTTGTGTGAGAAGCTTGGGTATATGTTTAGATATACGACACAGCATCAAGATAATGAAGTTACAGTTCATGATGAAATCACGTATGCGCAGCTATATCTGGACCTTATGAAGGAACGATTCGAGGATCACTTCCAATATCGATTGGAGATAGATGAAAGGGCGCTCTCTTATAAGGTTCCTCGGTTAATCTTCCAGCCTCTGATCGATAATTGTTTTCGTCATGCCTTTCACAAAGCTCGTCCACCGTGGGTCATCCATCTATCGATTAGGCAAACACTGGAGCACGATTGGTTGTTTGAAGTTAAGGATTGGGGAGATGGCTTTGATCCAGTTGTACTTGAAAAATTGCAGCGGAGAATGGATTCCAATGATCAATCTATCCCCGATTACATAAGTTATAATCATGTATCCTCTGAGAATCAAGGAGGTGTTGGTCTTTTCAATCTATTAATGCGTTTAAGGCTTACTTACGGTAGGCAGGCTTATTATGAAATTATAACCAACAATCCAACTGGAACGATAGTTCGCATCGGGTTGAATTCTAAATGATATTGTATTAATATCGCTTCGACGAGATCTCCAACTGTATGACCGCATCCGCTTTCTCTTTAATAGCTTTAACTGTATCTTCTAATGAACGTTGACCATTGAGATAAGGAGTGCCTTCTCGCAGAATAATATTACTATACTCCGCCGCCGAAGGTCCTATATTCTTTTCTTGAACATAGCCTAAATTGTTATCGAAGAAGGCTTTCGAGAGATCTTCTGAGGTTACGCTTCCCTCGGAAAGCTCTGCAATGTGCTTGATTGAATTCTTCTGAGCGATAGGGTCTGCCAAGGCGGGTAGGACTCCAACTATTTCAGCACTGTATTCTGCCATGAATTTCACATATTCCAAAGCTTCCTTCGGATGCGTCGAAAGTTTATTAACAGCATAGGTATAAGTAACACCAAAAGTATTCGTTCCCTTACCATCCGTTGGAATTTGGGTGACACCCCATTCCCAATCCTTGGGATAATCGGTCGGGTCGGTAAGCAAACCCGTATACCAGCTTCCAACAAGATGCATCCCGTACTTCCCGGTCATAAATCCATCCCATTGAAGATTATTTGTTTTGTATTCGAGCCAATTGGGTTGAATCTTATGGACATTCCCTAAATCCCCGAAAAATTTCAAGCTCTCTTTTAAGATCGGATCGTCATAATTTGATGTTCCATCTGCCTTATAAGCAGAAATATTGTGTTGTCTTGCCTTCATATATAAATAGGTGTCAAAACCCAGCATATAAGATCCATAAATTTCCTTTGTCGGGTCGGTTAGTTTCTTAGCTGTATCTATATATTGCGCCCATGTCCATTCTGTTGGCGGGTAAGGAACTTTAGCATCGTCAAATATTTTTTTATTATAATATACGGCCCATACAGTCATGTTTATAGGCAAGGAATAAATCGTTTCTCCATTGTACTTTGTTAAATATTTACCATGAATGGCATCCGCATCGTAATTACTGGCCTCCAATAACTCGTTTAGCGGCAGTAAATAATCGCTTTTTACAAATTTATCAAGTGGTAAAGGATTCTCCAAAGGGATAACGTCGATAGTGGAGATGGACGAAGCCAGGTCTATACCAATTTTCTTATATATATCATCACCAGGAACTACTTCAAATTCTACTTTAATTCCAGTTTTGGCTGTGAATGTGTCAATTAACTTATTTTCAATTTCTTTATTTGCTGTGTCGGCACTTTTATAGACCTTGATCGTGGTTTGCTGCTGAGCAGTGCCTGATGATGCTGATATGAAAGTTGATTCAGTTGGTGCTGTTGATGATCCCGATTTGTTGGCATTAAAAAAATAAGCAGATACAATAATTAGTAGAACAATCCCGATAATAAGGATGAAACCCTTTACATAATCATATTTCATATCATTACCTCACAATCTATTGAATTGTACAAATACTATACAATATATCAAGGTTATTGATACTCTCATATGATGTGTGATGGGTGTGCAGGGGAATATGTTCCTGATCTTCTCGTTCTTCTATTATTACATATCCAGTCAATTTGAGAAAGATGCAATCGAGAATATGGGGTAAATAATAGTGAATAGATTTGATGCGACAAGCAGCCGAGTCAAAGGATACTGAAAGATATTGTATTAATAATAGGGCTGCAACGTCGTTCGTTTCAAGAACGGCGTTTTTTTCAATGCCTTGCGTGAAAAAATCCATCTAGAGATTTTAGAAAAATCCATTCAGTAGTTTAATATAAGCTAATATAATGAAGCTATCTTACAAATTATTCCGCCTGAGGCAGGTATCATCCGAATAGGAGGATATTTGGTTATGAAAGGGGTTCTGAACAAGTGAAAGTTATTTATATCAACCTGTTTCTGGAATCAGTGAACTATATTCTGGAATCATTTAGTTTATCTTGCCAAGTCGGTAGCCCTTCTCTGCGGGAATCCCCATTCTCGGGAAAAGAAATCTTGGCAGTGGTTGGTGTGACTGGAGAAAAACGCGGCCAAATCTATATGGGTTTACCGAAGGTCACTGCGCTAAAAATCGTTTCTAAGATGATGGGAGGAACTGCCGTTACAGAATTCGATTCAATGGCTCAAAGTGCCATCTCCGAGCTGACGAATATGATATGCGGCAATGCAATGACCCGATTTTCCAAGGAAGGAATTTTGCTGGATATTACTCCGCCAACCTTAATTCTCGGGTCTCAGATGGAGGTCGCAGCTGTTAAAATGCGTGTATTATCCATACCTATTGATATTGACAGAATGAATGCTTTTGAAATGAATGTTGCGCTGGAGGATTAGAAGAAGAACTAAATAGATGTTGGAGAACTCATTCGAATTTATAGGAGTGATCACTGATGGACATTGCTTCGATCAAAGGTAGAATCCGTTATTTAAGGAAAAAGGAAGGTCTGACTATAGTGGTTTTTGCTTCAAAGATCGGTGTATCTCCTGGAAATGTCGGCGATTGGGAAAGTTCCAAGCGTACTTCAGTACCTGGGGCGCTATCTTTGATTTCCATCGCTAGAACGTTTAATGTGTCTTTGAATTGGCTGTTATTAGGTGACGCTGAATAAACTTCTCCTTTCGATAACTTCTGAACGGTTTACGAGCAATCCCCCGCTGCCTTTATCCTATCATTCCGAGTATCCCCTCAACTATTTTTGAAAGCGCTTTCTTTTTTAGGATTGACGATTATTCGTATTTACGAATATAATAGAATTGATAAATTCTACTCTTTGATCGCGAAGTACTAGGAGGCAACGCAGATGATGCATGTGATGATCGTTGAGGATGAAGCCCCAATTCAACGCAGCCTCAAAATGATTGTCGAGTCAACCCATGACAGGGTTGAAGTCGTTGCCTCTGCTTATAACGGTAAAGACGCATTAGAGCTTCTTAAGAAAATACAGCCAGATGTTATCATCACTGACATTCGTATGCCGATTATGAATGGACTTGAATTTGCTCAAGAAGTTCGAATTCTGTATCCGGATATTCAAATCATACTATTAAGTGGTTACCGGGAATTTGATTATGCACAGCAAGCTATGAAGCTTGGAGTGATACACTATCTAGTGAAGCCGGTATCCAAATCCCAAATTAAAAAACTGCTGGACGTTATCTATGCAGAAATTCTGTTAAAGAAAAAGAGTCTCTATAAAAAATACGTTGCTGCTATAATTAATGGTGAGCCGCAGTCCGATTTTCCTCTTGAACGGCTGGATATTTATGGAGCTCATTTGCTTTTGCTATTTTGTGCGGGGCAGCTCCCTGTTCTCTCATTCAACGATGATATTCCGGGAAAACTGTTCTGGGAACAACAAAGTTTACATAGTATTGTTGCTGTTGAAATGGGTTCGCGTGGTGACTTTTCTGTTGTAAATGGAAAGTCAGTTGCGGAAAGATGGGTCATGCTTTCTTTCTTTAATAATCAAGAGACTGTGCGTTTTCCAGCAGAGTGGGCGGAAATTATTGCAAATCGACTTGGAGCGGATGGAGTGGACTTGTCTGTCTCTATAGTCTACAGTCGGTTTTATTCGGATATGCGGCAAACGGCAGATTTCGCACAAGTCCTGCGTTCCATGCTATATAAAAAGATTATATTTGGATTCCCGATCAGATTTTCAATCAGCGACGGCGGTGATCATTTGGCTAATCCGTCTCCCGATCCGCTGTTGATACGAAAGCTTTCTCTTTCTTCGAAGCAGCAAAATATTGAACTTGTCAAGACGGAGATCACAAGTTTGATTAATAAGTGGAAGTTGGCACCACCCAAGCAAATCCATGTTGAACAATGGTTAACGAGCATCTTAGAAAGCTTACTTCGAACGATAGGTGCCGATGGACTTTATTCGACAGAGATGCTCGAGCTTGATGTACATAAAGCCATTATGCATTCTTGGGATTATGAGAGCTTGTCACATTATGTTAACATAATCATCGAATCCTTATTCTCGCTGCAAAATACTGATAATATCGAACAGGATGATTATGATAGATTAGTGAACATCATTGAAAAATACCTGCAGGAACATTATACGGAAGAGATTGACCAGCAGATGTTAGCAGACAAATTTGGCCTTGTTCCTTCCTATTTGAGCAAGATTTTTGCCAAATACAAGGGAATTTCACCTGCCAAGTATATCGTTAAGCTTCGAATTGATGCAGCCCAGAAGCTGTTATTGGAGGATCCAGAACTGCTCGCCAAAGATATTACATACGTTGTCGGATATTCTGATCCTAATTATTTCAGTCGGATATTCAAACGCGAAACAGGACTATATCCGTCCGAGTTTCGGGAAAAGAACGGTAAGACGGATATGAAATAGGAAAGTCATTTCAATTATGAATAGAATACGGATACCAACGTCGTTCGATTAAAGAACGGCGTTTTTTTTTTTGAAAAAATCCATCTCAACTTTTTATTAATATCCATTCATTCATATAAGACCAATAAACTATACTGAGTGTGTCGAATCGACTACAAACAAGATAAATGCAAATCGAACTTTGTAGAATGTTGTCGAAATGATATCCCGGAAAACCAAAGTTTAGATATTTATATCATGTAGTCAAGGGGGATACACAGGTGTATGAGTATGATGCGAACGATCCAATCTTCGAAATGTATATTTTCGAATCTACTCAATTGATTGAACAACTTGAGAAGAACATTCTTAATTGTGAAATTGGTAACGGTTTCACTTCAGAAGCTATTAACGAGATATTTCGTATTATGCATACCTTAAAGGGTTCTTCAGCCATGATGAGGTTTGCAAGTATTACCACGCTTTCACATGCGTTTGAAGATTTGTTCTCCTATTTGAGGGACGAGAAGCCGCAGCAAATCAACTTCTCAATACTTTGCGATCTCAGCCTGGACGCACTGGATTTCATTAAAGTGGAAATCCATAAGATCAAGCAGGGCGATAGTCCCGATGGGGATGCTTCCGAACTCATTGAAAGTATTAATTCCTATTTAGAGAGAATTAAGAACATATCACCTTCACCGTCGAATATTGCGGCACCGGAGCAATCACCCATTCCTCCGAATCCTGAGAATCCGCTGCTGGAGCTTCCTTTGAACAGCATCATACTTCATCCAGGTGCCCGATTATATAAAGCAATCATCCACTTTGTGGAGGACTGTGGAATGGAGAACGTCAGAGCTTATCAAATCATTCATAACCTTGTGGAGTTAACCGAGGAGTTCTCGTATCTTCCTAAAGATATTCTCGATAATCACGATAGCGCCGATTATATTAGGGAGCATGGTTTTCAAGTCTTGCTAACCTCGGATAAACCTTATCAGGAAGTGTACGACTACTTCTCGAGAAGCTCTTATTTAAAAAGTGTGGAGCTTGAGGAAGGGAGTATACTAGCAGAACCATCAAGGGAGCAATTTGCAGTAAACGTCGATTCGGATGTGAATTCTATGAATGTGAAGGACAAACAGGAACCGCAACGAACTGCCGTCCAATCAAACATTATCAGCGTCCATGTTTCCAAATTGGACAGGCTTATGGATTTGGTCGGCGAATTGGTTATTTCCGAAGCTACGGTAACACAAAACCCTGATTTGAAGGGGCTTGATCTGGATAATTTCCAGAAGGCGTCCAGGCAGCTGCGGAAAATTTCTGAAGAGCTTCAGGATTTGGTCATGTCCATTCGAATGGTCCCTGTGGCAACTACATTCCACAAAATGCGACGCATCGTCAGGGATATGTCCAAGAAATTGGACAAGGAAGTTGACATTGAGATAATCGGCGAAGAAACCGAAGTGGACAAGAACATTATTGATCAGCTTTCTGATCCGATCATGCATCTCGTGCGGAATGCGATCGATCACGGGATTGAATCCCCTGAGGAAAGGCTAACATCAGGTAAAAAACCTAATGGGAAAATCACGATGGAAGCAAGAAATTCGGGCGGCGACGTATTGATTATATTAAAAGATGATGGCAAAGGGATGGATAAAGAAAAAATTATCATGATTGCGAAGGAACGCGGATTGCTCGAGAAGAGCGAAAGCGAAATGACCGACAAGGAAATATATAATCTGGTCGTACTTCCGGGGTTCTCCACTAAGAACATCGTGAGTGAGTATAGTGGACGCGGCGTAGGAATGGACGTGGTTCTACAAAAACTGAGAGATATGTCGGGGGCGATAACCATCGACAGCATCCCCAGCCAGGGTGCCAGTATTACGATGAAAATTCCACTCACTCTCGCGATTATCGACGGTATGAATATTCGAGTGGGGGCGTCATGTTATACGATTCCTACCGCATCCATACAGGAATCGTTCCGCCCCATGGATTCAGACATTATTACCGATCCAGATGGGAACGAAATGATCATGGTAAGGGGACGGTGTTACCCGATCCTTCGGCTTCATGAATTTTACGATGTGGAGACCGCAATCATTGACTGTGCCAAAGGAATTCTCATCATGGTAGAACAGGACGACAAAAGTCTCTGCATACTAGCAGACGAGCTGCTCGGCCAGCAGCAGGTCGTTGTCAAGACGCTTCCCAACTATATAAAAAAATATAAGAAAATCGATGGATTGGCAGGCTGCACGTTGTTGGGAGATGGCAGCATTAGCTTGATCCTCGATGTTGCCGAATTGGTAGGAAAGCGAAGCAAGGTACTGGCAAGTAGAACTTAAAGTTATAACCAAACTAAGGAGATGGTACAAATGTCGGAAGCATTGCTGCAAGAAGTGGTGTATGAGGAAGATGCCCAGAAAGACAAGTTTCTCACCTTCTCGCTAGGGAACGAATACTACGGGATCGAGATCAAGCAGGTTACCGAAATTATCGGTATTCAGGCGATTACAGGTGTCCCCGAGCTTCCCGAATATATTAAGGGAATTGTCAATTTGCGGGGTAAAATTATTCCGGTCATGGATGTGCGCCTACGGTTCAGAAAGACGTTCCGAGAATACAACGACAGAACCTGCATCATTGTCATTGAGAATAATGAGATTTCCATTGGACTGATCGTGGACAGCGTATCGGAGGTTCAATCTATTCCGGAAGAAGAAATCGTACCGCCGCCGGATGTGAGCAAAGGTAATAACCGTTATATCAAGGGCATCGGCAAAGTCGGGAATGAAGTGAAATTAATCTTGGACTGTGACAAGCTGTTAAACGACAAGGAAACGGATCAGCTATTGGAAATTCAATAATAAGTGAAAACAGGAGGAGAACTTTATGAGAATGTTCCGAAACATGAAGCTGTATTATAAAATCTTCACGCTTATCGTAGTCGCTCTGGTCATGCTGGTTGCAGTCAGCGTAATTAGCTACAATTACTTAAAACTATTATCGACAGATCTGGAAATCGTATATCAGGACAGCTTGCTTCCGATCGAATCGCTGGGCGACATGCGAACCAATACGCGCGCTGCCGCCGCTTCAATCATAGAATTGATGATTACTGACGACACGGAAATGAAAAAGAAGTTGTTGGCCAATATCAAAGATATTATAAACCAAAACGCTAAATTAGTCGCCGAATTGGAAAATGCCCATTTAGATCCGAAGCAAGACGCATGGTTGGACACACTAAAAGAAAAGTTTGACGCATATGGAACTGAACGTGATAAAGTGATCGAATTGGCTATGGACAATCGGAAAGAAGACGCTTACACGCTTTTCCATACCAAGGCGCAGGTTTTGCTGGACGAGGTCAACGAACCGTTGGTCGAATTAACGGATTATACCATTCAGAATGCAGATGCGATTCATAATAGCAGCAGCAAGCATGCTGAAGACGCCTTTACCATCTTGATCATATCTGTAATCTTTGCCATTGTACTACTAACATTGATCGGATTAGCTATTGCTAATATGATTACGAAACCAATCAGGAAATTCGTTGATATTGCTGGCAGGGTTGCCGACGGCGACTTGAATGTCACCATTGATGTGAACTCCAAAGATGAGATCGGCGTACTGGCGTCTGCTTTCCGTCAAATGGTCGACAACTTAAATGAAGTGATGGGCAACATTCAGGCGGCATCCGAACAGGTAGCGGCAGGATCGAGGCAGGTGTCCGAATCGAGCATGGCACTCTCGCAAGGGGCAACCGAGCAGGCAAGCTCCGTCGAGCAATTGACTGTTTCCCTAGAGGAAATATCCTCCCAAACCAATCTGAATGCTGCCAGCGCCACCCAGGCTAATACGCTGGCCGAGGAAGCGAAAGAAAACGCTGCGCTCGGGAACGGCCGGATGAAGGAAATGCTCAAAGCTATGGACGACATCAATGACGCTTCAGGGAATATATCCAAAATCATCAAGGTGATTGATGAAATTGCTTTTCAAACGAATATATTGGCGCTCAATGCGGCTGTCGAGGCGGCAAGAGCGGGGCAGCATGGCAAAGGCTTTGCGGTTGTAGCGGAAGAAGTGCGCAATCTCGCGGCAAGATCTGCGGGCGCGGCGAAGGAGACAACTGACCTGATCGAAGGCTCGATCAAGAAAGTGGAGGGCGGCACCCGGATCGCTGGTGAGACGGCGGCAGCGCTTAGCAAAATCGTAGATGGAGTAGCGAAGGTTGCCAATCTGGTCAGCGGCATCGCCGTGGCGTCCAATGAACAAGCGACAGGGGTTGCCCAAATAAACCAGGGAATTATGCAGGTTTCCCAGGTTGTGCAGACCAACTCAGCGACCTCCGAAGAAAGCGCGGCCGCCAGCGAAGAGCTTTCCAGCCAAGCGGTCATGATGCAGGAGCAGGTCGTAAGGTTCAAATTGAGAAAGGCTGCCCGTTCCTCCTCGCAACTCGGATTGGAAGAACTGAGCCCCGATGTGATCCGGATGCTAGAAAGCATGTCGGAAAAGAATCGAGTGGCGGTAGGGGCCAAAACTAACTTTTCTGAGGCTGCTATGGCTGGCCCAAGGAATATCGCATTGAGCGATAGGGAATTCGGCAAATATTAATATGAGTAACAGCAATAATTATGTGGAGGGGTTATTATGAAAATCCTAAACAACAGGAAGTTGGGTACAAAACTTATTATGCTCCTAGCTGTGCCGTTGGCAGCGCTTGTCCTTATGACTTTGCTTGCCATACATGATATGGATAAGATTAGAAATGGATTGATCAAATCACTATATGAGGAAACCTATTTGGGTTCTGGGTTATTGTTGAATGCTGACCGGGATTTCTATCAGTCTTTGGTGGGTTACCGGGCATTCTTGAATGCTGAAACGGCAATGGAGCGAGAAAGCGCACTGGGAGAATATAAGGAGAACTTGGATCAGGTTAAAGAGAGAGTAGGGCAAGCTGAAGCGATATATGAGGGGAACCGAGGCGAATTTGAAGCGATTCAGTCTGAGGTTTCAGGAAAGAACATATTTGAACATATGCAAAATTTCGAGGTGGAGTTGAATAGCTGGATCGTAAAAACGGAAGAAGTCGTAAACGGTTTGCAGAATGCCTCAACTGACAGGAACGAAGTTTGGTTTGATCTTGTCAATGAGGCGGATTTGCTGTTCTCTAGTGCCAGAGATCATCTCGATGTGATGCAGGGCATCAACGACATGGCGGCTGTCATTGAGATCAAAAGCAATAAAGCGCAGGAAAAGAAGCTGATTCTCTATTTGGTTATGAGCGTATTGCTCTCTTTTATTATCGTGATCTGCTTTGCATGGGTCATTATTCGTACGATTACGAAATCAATCAGACGATTGGTCGATGCTGCCGGCCAGATTGCGGAAGGCAACTTGAATGTTGATATCCGGTTGGACTCAAAAGATGAAGTCGGAATACTTGCATCTTCTTTCCGGCAGATGACCGACAATTTGAACGAAGTCATGAGCAACATTCAGGCAGCTTCAGAGCAGGTGGCTTCGGGATCGAAGCAGCTATCCGATTCCAGCATGACCCTAGCTCAAGGTGCAACCGAACAAGCCAGCTCCGTAGAACAACTGACGGCTTCCTTGGAGGAAGTCTCCTCCCAGACCAAGCTAAATGCCGCCAGCGCAACACAGGCGAACGCGCTTGCCGAAGAAGCCAAAGAGAATGCGGTGCAAGGAAACGAACGAATGAAGGAAATGCTTAGTGCGATGGGCGACATCAATGATGCTTCGGGTAATATCTCCAAAATCATCAAGGTGATCGATGAAATCGCGTTTCAAACGAATATATTGGCGCTCAATGCGGCCGTTGAGGCAGCAAGGGCGGGACAGCACGGCAAAGGTTTCGCGGTTGTGGCAGAAGAGGTGCGCAACCTAGCGGCAAGATCGGCGGGCGCTGCGAAAGAGACGACCGATCTGATCGAAGGCTCTATCAAGAAAGTGGAGGGCGGCACCAGAATCGCCAATGAGACGGCTGGCGCACTGGTCAAGATCGTGGACGGTGTAACGAAGGTCGCTGGGTTGGTGAGCGATATTGCCGTTGCGTCTAATGAGCAGGCGATTGGTGTAGGGCAAATTAACCAGGGCATCAATCAGGTTGCCCAAGTCGTGCAGACCAATTCGGCGACTTCCGAAGAGAGCGCGGCGGCCAGTGAGGAGTTATCCAGCCAGGCCGAAATGATGAAGGAACAAGTCAACAGGTTCAAATTGAGAATGGTTTCCCATGCCTCCACTCATTTGAGCGGCTTGGAAGGGTTGAGTCCCAAGGTCATCCAAATGCTCGAAAGCATGTCGGAAAAGAATCGGTCAGGCAACGGAGAAGTCGATGTATATACGGTTTCAACCCCGAAGAGAATCGCATTAAGTGATAGGGAATTCGGTCAATATTAGGTAGGTGCGGATTATGGTATCGATTACTAAAGATGAATTTAGACAGCTGACGGAGTACATCAAATCCAACTATGGTATCCATTTAAAAGATGAAAAGCAGTCCTTGATTACGGGGAGACTTCACCTTGTGCTTCAGCAGTTGAATTTTAACAGCTTTACAGAGTATTTCAAGTACGTGGTATCCGACAAAAGTGGGAAGGCTGCCCACACACTCATCGATAAAATCACGACTAACCATACGTTTTTTATGCGGGAGACAAAACATTTTGAGCTTCTGAAGGAGAAAGTACTTCCTCTCCTAGCCAAAACGGTAAAGGACAAAGATTTGCGTATTTGGAGCGCGGGCTGTTCCTCTGGCGAAGAGCCTTATACGCTGGTTATGCTGATGGACGAGTTCTTCGGGTCACAGAAGATGTTCTGGGACACCAAGGTATTGGCTACAGATATTTCAAGCCGAGTATTGGACATTGCAGTTAGTGGAGTTTATCCGAATGAATCGCTCGCTGCGCTTCCTTCTCATTGGAAACTCAATTATTTCAAAAGAGGTACTGATGATATGTCGATTGTCGTCGATAAAATCCGTAATGAAGTTATTTTTCGCAAGTTAAATTTGATGGAAGAAACATTTCCGTTCAGGAGGAAGTTCCATGTTATTTATTGTAGGAATGTAATGATTTATTTCGACGCTGCGACTAAGATGGAGTTGGTACGGAAGTTCTATGAATGCACGGAACCTGGGGGCTACTTGTTTATTGGTCATTCGGAATCGCTTGACCGAGACAAAACCAAATACAAATATATTATGCCTTCCGTATACCGCAAGGAATGACGGATAAATCGAGGTGAAGCATGGCTATAGCGAAAAAAATTAAAGTCATGATCGTGGACGATTCTCTGGTTTTTCGAGAAGTAATCCGCAGAGGACTCTCCTCCGATCCATCTATCGAAGTGGTAGCTGTTGCGGAGGATCCATTCGATGCAAGAGATAAAATCCTTCAATTTAATCCGGATGTCATGACCTGTGATGTCGAAATGCCCAGGATGAACGGCATCGATTTTATCCGGAGACTGCTGCCGCAGTATGCTTTGCCGATAATCGTGGTCAGTTCCGTGAGTGAAGCCGTATTCGACGCGATGAAGGCCGGGGCGGTTGATTTCGAGACGAAGCCCGATGTAAGGTCTGTTCGAAGCGTAGAGATTTTCATTGCTGAATTAATTAATAAAATCAAAATCGCGTCACATGCCAAAGTAGCTGGTCCCGAAACCTCCCAAACCGAATGGAGGGATCCTGCCAAGACTCCCCAAGTGAAGGACATGGGCAGAATTATCGCCATTGGTGCTTCCACTGGAGGTACGGAAGCGATTTACCGGATATTAAAAGCTCTGCCGCTAAACACGCCGGGAATCGTTATTGTCCAGCATATCCCTCCCATGTTTTCGCGAATGTTCGCCGATAGGCTTAATCAGACCTGCCCCCTCGAGGTTAAGGAAGCCCAGAATGGCGATATCGTAGAGCAAGGCCGTGTCTTTATTGCTCCGGGGGATCGGCATATTCGGGTTAAGAAGACTGGAGATCGGTTTAAATTAGAATGTTTCCAAGGGGACAAGGTGAACGGTCATTGTCCTTCCGTCGATGTGCTGTTTGAATCCGTTGCCAAAGAAGCGGGAAATCGCTCGATTGGTGTGATTTTGACAGGAATGGGCTATGACGGGGCCAAGGGACTGCTTGCTATGCGCCGCAGAGGGGCAAGGACGATCGGCCAGGATGAACATTCATCCGTAGTGTACGGTATGCCTAAGGTGGCGTATGAAATCGGAGCAGTAGAGAAGCAGACAGCGCTATCTGATATTCCTTATCTGCTAATGTCAACTTGATACCATGTTGGATAATAACGCATAAAGAACGGCGTTTAACAGTCAATTTTGATTTATAAAGTCATTATTCGGAGAATTCTTATGGAAAATGTATTGAAAGGATTCATCAGTGAAAATTGGAATTACATCTTACTTGGTGCCATCATGATCATGATGTTATTAGTAATGATCAAGTTCATTCATAAGTACTGGTTATCGTTGCGCTATAGCAGAAGTACGAGGATGGCTTCTATCGCGATGGTGATCGCTACGGCTGTGGTTCTTTGTAGCGGCTGGTTCCTTGTCCACTATGTGGAGAAGAGAGGGCTGGTTTTATTCACGGCATTTGCCGTATGTGTGTTCTATTTTGAGATAAGACAATTCCGCGAGTATAAGCAAGAGCTGCGTTACTGGGCCTGCCACGATTCATTGACTGGTCTGCCGAACCGACCCGAATTTCGGGAACAGCTCATTCAGGAGCTAGCAAGTTTACCTGGTCAAGCTCATTCGGCGGCGGTGCTCTATCTCGATATTGATCGGTTCAGGAATGTAAACGACAGTCTCGGCCCTGTCGTAGGCGATGAACTACTTCAACAGCTTTCAGAGCGATTGTTTACATGTTTGAATGGAACCGGCTTGCTGGCACGTCCCGGTGGAGATGAATTTCTCATCCTTTTCCACAAGGTGCAAGGCATAGGGGATGTGCTCCAGATGGCGAAGGAGATCCTTGCTTCATTCGATCAACCGTTTGTTGTGGGCGAATATGAGCTTTATATAACGGCAAGCATTGGTTTGAGTATGTATCCAGACGGTGGTGAGGATGCTGATACATTGATTCGAAACGCTGATACCGCCATGTACTTCGCAAAGGAGAGGTGCCATCGTCTTCATGTCTATAACGAGGATATGAATGTCAAGCTGCTGGAGAGACTTTCAATTGAAAACGATATACGCAGGGGGATGGACTTGAGTGAGTTCGTGTTGTTTTATCAGCCGAAGGTCGGGACTCGAAGCGGCAAATTGGCCGGAATGGAGGCGTTGATCCGCTGGAACCATCCGGAGAATGGGCTTATCCAGCCGTGTAAGTTTATACCTATTGCAGAGGAGACCGGCCTTATCGTGCCGCTCGGCGAATGGGTGCTCACGGAGGCTTGTCGGCAGCTGAAAGCTTGGGAGGCCAAAGGTTTCCATCCGATCCCAATATCAGTCAATCTATCTAGCCGTCAGTTTCAGAAGAAAGATCTGGTCGTCCGGATAATGGACATTATATCCAAATTCCAGATCAATCCAGCCTGGTTGGAGTTGGAATTGACGGAAAGCTGTATGATGCAGACGCCGGAACTGTTGAACCACACCATGTATCAACTGAAGGAAATCGGGCTGAGCATTGCGCTAGACGATTTTGGAACAGGCTATTCCAGTCTCAGCTATTTGAGTAGCTTCCCGCTCGACGTGCTCAAGATCGACCGAGGATTTGTGAAGAATGTAACAAGCAATTCGGATAGTGCGGCAATCGTCAGCGCAATAATCACGCTTGCACACAATCTGGGATTGAAGGTCATCTGTGAAGGCGTGGAAACGAAAGAACAGCTCGATTTTTTGAAGGGAAACGATTGTGATGAAATCCAGGGCTATTACTATAGTCCGCCCATTCCGCCGAACGATATCGAGAAATGGATATCGAGGTATCCTGACGCGGAGGTCGCAGGGAACAGCTACGGTTATGTATCAGGTGAATTCGAAAGGCAGGGATAATGTGATGGTGTATCAATCTTACGATGGAACAAGCTATGAACGATTCATTCTGCTCATACAGCTTCATAAAGCGCTTGCCGACGATCAGTTCGTTCTTCATTACCATCCAAGAATCGAGTTAAAGACTAGTGTAATTAATAGTGTAAAGGCTCACATTCGATGGAATCACCCGATTATAGGGCTCATTCTGCCGGTTGAATTTATACAACTCGCAGAAGAATCCGGGTTTATCATCCCTCTAGGGGAGTGGGCCATCAGGGAAGCGTGCCGACAACAACAAGCTTGGCAGGCTAGTGGATTTCCTGTTGTGCGTATTGCCATTGATGTTTCTGCACAGCAATTCCATCAAGATTCATTTGTCTCAACAGTGGAAGAAATAATGTCGGATACTGGAATGACTCAAGGACAATTGGAAGTAGTGATTACTGAATACCTCCTGATGAGTCAGGAGCAGAAAATTGTTGAAAAACTGCAACAATTGAAAAAATTGGGAGTGTATGTTTCTAGCGAAGATAAGTGAATCCTTAGAGAACTTCGATTGTGAGCAGGGAAGAGAACTATATGTCGATGTATCGAACGTTAGCTAAAACAAAGGGACATGATTTCTATTAAATATATGAGAAAATAAAGTATAAAAGCATCTGTAGAACGAGCATCGGAGGGATGCGAAATCACAACAAATATATTAACTCTATTAAAAGATGAAACAGCTCATTATCATGTGGAGATTGAGAAAAACCAGTATGCTCGTTCATTGTCCGAAGGCTCGCTTTCTTGGAATGGTTATATAGCGTATTTACAAAAAAAATTATGGATATTATGCACGATCGCAGAGAAAATTCGTCAGACTATTGAAGAGTTGGATATTCTTCATAGCCAATCAAACGTATGTGATTCGCCATATAGAATCTATAAGCATGCGGCAGGTGGGTGATTCATCATCATCCTCCTGTTTTTTTGTGACCATTAGAGATTAACAAATCGAAAGTCTCTGTATTCACAAAAACTCTTACATTTCTCTTATCTGTATCTCAGTTAGGTCTCAGTTTTAGAGTTTATGATTATTCTCATGAAGCAGGAGTAATGGAGATAGGTGGATGCGGGTGTCGAGCAGCATCTAGGTCAATAAAAGTAGAAAGTTAATGTTTGGCATGGTTAAGCTCATCTAGGTGAGAATTCACTCGACTCGAAACTATGTTAAAATGAGGGGGAGATATGATACAAGTTACACAATTCAACAGATGGAGATGATCAAATGAAGTACAGAAGATTAGGGAAAACTGAGTTAAAGGTATCCGTCGTAGGTATTGGTACGTGGCAATTTGGTGGGGATTGGGGCAAGGATTTTACGCAAAAAGAAGTCGATGCCATTCTTTCTCACTCTAAAGGTTTAGGTATTAATTTAATCGATACGGCTGAATGTTATGGCCCGTACCATATGTCCGAAAATTTTATTGGTGATTTCCTATCGAGAGACAAGCGTGAGGATTGGGTTGTTGCTTCCAAATTTGGTCATCAGTCGCGTGAAAGCTGGGGAAATGCATGGAGTGTAGATGAGGTTCTTGTGCAGCTGGATGAATCCTTAAAGGCATTAAAAACCGATTATATCGATCTTTATCAATTTCATTCCGGGTCCGATGAAGTTTTTAATAACGATGCCATGTGGACTATGTTAGACAAACAGCTGCAAGCGGGCAAAATTCGTAATTTGGGTATCTCTATTGGAAGTAATGATAATTTATATCAAACTGCTAAAGCTACGGAAATAAATGCCAAGGCTATTCAAGTCGTGTATAACCGGTTGGATCAAACTCCTGAGCGAAGGGTATTCCCATCGTGTATAGAGCAGGATCTCGGTGTGCTTGCTCGAGTTCCTCTAGCGAGTGGTTATCTAAGCGGCAAGTACAAGCCAGGGGCTACCTTCGAGGACAAAGTAAGGAAAGACCGTGACCGACAAGAAATCGATGCTAAATTGAAAATGGTTGAGCAAATCCAGCTCAATGAACTACCACAGGGAGTGGGTATGGCAGAGTGGGCATTGGCCTGGTGCCTGCAGCATCCAGCGGTTAGCTGTGTTATTCCGGGCTGTAAAAGCATCGAGCAGGTTGAAGCGAATGCCCAAGCGGCTTCGCTTGAGCTGGTGAAGGATGATCATCCTAGTGCATGGAAGAACTGATCTTGAATAAGTGAACCATTTAATACAAAGTTACTTTCATAAAGAACCCCTGTCCTGCACTTAAGCTGGATAGGGGTTTTAAATTACTGATTTTTAAGCAGATCCTTCAAGAATACAGCTTCGAAGTGCTCTGCAGAAATCGCGGGACTTGTTATATGGCCCTGATAAGCGTCGCAGCCCATATCCCTCAGTAGCTCCAACTGCTCTAAGGTCTCAACTCCCTCAGCTATAACCCGCATGTCCAAGCTTTTGGACATGGCGATAATCGCTGTGACGATAGCTGTATTATGTGGTTGGCTTAATTCGCCAATGAATGAACGATCAATTTTGATCACTTTAAGTGGTAGCAGCTTAAAAAGCAATATGGAGGAATACCCTATACCGAAATCATCCAAAGCGATCTGAATGCCACGATCGAGGAGCTGATTTAATACAAGTAAAGAGAAGTCTATGTTCTGCAGCGTCGCAATTTCTGTGATTTCAAAACAAAGCTGTTCTGGATTAATTCCCGTGTCCGCAATAATCTGATCGACGTTCGCAACGAAATCTGCCTGCAGTAGCTGATTGGCCGAGATGTTAATGGACATGATAAGATCACTCGTAGCTTCATGCTCCCATGTCTTCAACTGCTGGCACGCCTCGCGTAGCACCCAGTTGCCAACCGGAATAATGAGCCCATTCTCTTCTGACATAGGTATGAACACGCCTGGTGGGATGCCACATTCAGCAGGATAAAACCAACGAATAAGAGCTTCCATACCAATTAGCTTATTGGTCTTCAAATCTAGCTGCGGTTGATAATACATATGAAAATCTAGCATATTGTTAACTGCCTTACGAAGATTGTTCGCAATGGTAAGGCGATCTTGAGCCCCTAAATCAATGGAGGTTAAATAAGTCTGCGCACGATTTCTACCCTGACGCTTTGCACGATACATCGCGGTGTCCGCCATCTTGATCAACGAATAGATATCCATGCCGTTGTCGGGATACCAGCTCACGCCAATACTCACCGTGGCATAAACTTCATGCCCACTATTAATCATTGGCTGCTGAAGGTTAGTCAGTATCCGATTGGTTACCAGCTGCAATTCATCATCTAGCTGAATGCCGGTCACCATAACCATAAACTCATCTCCTCCAATGCGACCAACGAGCCCTTTCGAGCCTATGTGCTTCTCAAGGATCTCCGCTACATATTTCAGAAGCATATCGCCGATATCGTGCCCAAAACTATCATTAACCTCTTTGAAGTGATCCAAATCTATGACTAGAATGGCTATACGCGTGTCGTATTCTAAAGCTGTCGTGATGGATTCTGTCAGTTTATCATAGAAGAATCTTCGATTTGCCAATCCAGTCAGCGGATCGCGATAAGCCAGGTATTGAATCTGCTCCTCGGCTAGTTTTCTTTTGTGGATATTGGTGATTGACCCAATAAATCGGAGGGGTATTCCCAACTTATCGAATAACGCTTCTCCGGAGGATGTCACCCATATGTACTCATCTATCCGAAGCATCCTAATATCTAGATTAAAGGGTTTTCGCATATTGAAATGCTCATCCCAAGCCTTCAATACATGCGGAAGGTCGTCGGGATGAATATAGGCAATGAAATCCTCGGCCTTATTGGGCAGTTCATCCTTCTCAACCCCAAGGATGTTCTCAATACCAGCAATCCATTCCATCTCATTCGTTCCTAGATCTAAATCATATACACCGTCATTGGTAGTTCTCGACACGATCTCCAGCTTTGCCACTAGAGCCCAATTGCTAGCTTCCCTGAGATGCAAGTCATTTAACAACACTTTATGCTCATTCATTATTCCAACTAGCGCCGGAAGCTGCCTCGTATCATAACCGCGGAGCAGACGCTCGTTAACTGGACCAACGGTAACTAGAAATCCCCAGTTTCGAGTATCTGAGTAGACTGGCTGAACGACTGCAAAATGTATGACATCGCTACCAAGAAGCTTCTCCATAGTGGGCAAAGTTGGGAACTGCTCGATTCGAAGCGCTGTCCCAATTTCAGGTAGTAGTAAATCTTCATTTAAGCTGAAGGTACGCTCGATGATAATCTTGCTATCTGGTACTGTCGGACTTCCATCCCACAGACCTAAGCAACCCCAATGTTGGTTTGTCCAGCGAAGCCATGACAAGTCTTTAGAGTCGATTAAATTCAATCCGAGCTGATGATGGGCATCGATTAACTTCTCTAATTCATCATCCTGAATATTACTCCAGCTAAAGGTTTGATCGTTATTAGATACGTCGATTTGCTTGCTTCCGCTCGACTCCCTTGGAATGAATTTTGCGGGCAGCAGTATGGTATCCGGAGAGCTTAGCTTGTCCGTTAACACTTGGACGACCCGATTCATCGCAGTTAAGCCCAGATCGATAATGGGTTGTCTTACTGTAGTTAGAGTAGGCTTACATGTCCTCGCTATAGCACTGTCGTCAAAGCCAACAATGGCGATATCTTCTGGCACACGGATGCCTCTTTGCTGAAGCTCATTTACCATACTCACAGCTGTATTGTCCGTTGCCACAACAATTGCGGTTGCTTGCAATCCAAGACTGCTTACTCTCATAGCTTGAACAGCTTCCTCGCCTGACCAATATTCATAAACGAGCTGCTCATTAAACGAAATGCCGGATTGCTGTAAAGCATCCTTATAACCCTCGAAACGTTCAAGAATATCAGGATTGCTCAATACTCCGACAAAAGCAATGACACGATGACCAAGATCGATAAGATGTTTGGTTGATACCGTTGTACTTCCCTGATTGTCACATTTCACCAGGAATGTGCCTACATTATTATAGGACTTCACAACGGAGATAATAGGCTTTCCAAGCTGGGACAGTGCGATCAAGTATTCTTCCTTCACAGCGTCTGCCACAACAATCCACGCATCTACCAAATCCCATCCGACGTGGAAGTCGAAGTCGATTCTTACTGAGGCACTATTGTACACAGTAGTCGTCATCACTATTACATCCACATTATATTGCTTGGCACTAAGGGATATCCCCCAGATAATATCTCCGAAATAGAAGCCGTCCAGAAGCGGAATTAATACTCCTATTGTCCATCGTCTCATAGAATATCACGCGCCCTTTACCATTTATGATCTACTTGCTGTATTATGAAGGACATGAACAAGATATTTTTCGAAAATGGGCATAAGAATATCCACTTTCGGTATACTGGCTAGCATAGGTCAAGTTGAATCCTTGAATGTCCTTTAGCCCCTGTAGCTTTGCGTCCCAGCCTTTCGACAGGTATGCCTTTATCGTGTGTGGATAATAATAGGAAATGTTCTTCCATTTTCACTCATTATACGACGTTCATATTTAATTTACTATAGTTATGATAAGCGCTAGATAACAAATTCAACATCCGAAAAACTCAACATATAAAAAGGATTTCTTCACTTATTATTGAATAGTCTTATTAGGAATATTAAATTTGGAGGGAAGTAACATCATGCGAGAAAAGATTTATGGTGCAGCCATAGTTGGTTATGGAGGAATGGGAAGTCAACACGGTAGGCTAGTTCAACGTGTGGACAATTTAGAGCTTAGAGGAATAATGGATATTCGTGAGGAGCGAAGGAATCACGCTACGGAACAAGGCTATCATGTGTATCCTGATCTACAGGCAGTTCTTGATGATCCGAATGTTGATATTGTCATTATCGCTACTCCTAATCATATTCATGCAGATTTATCGATTCAGGCTTTAAGAGCTGGCAAGCATGTTATATGTGAAAAGCCAGTAACTATTACCAGTGAAGAGCTACAAGGGATCATGGCAGTTGCTGAGCAAAGCGGCCAACATTTCGTAGTAGGCCAAAATCGTAGATGGGATGAAGATTATCTAGTCATGAAGAAGCTGTTTGACGAGAAGCTCATAGGCGATGTGTTCCATGTTGAATCTAAGGTTCATGGTTCCAGAGGTATCCCAGGAGATTGGCGTGCGGAGAAGGAATATGGCGGGGGTATGATGCTAGATTGGGGTGTACACCTTGTTGACCGCATTCTGTTGATGATTCCTGAGAGGGTTAAGCACGTTCATTGTAAATTTATGCATATAACCAACAAGAAAGTGGATGACGGATTCAGGCTTACACTTGAATTCGAGAGTGGGATTACGGCGTTGTTGGAAGTGGGTACTTCACATTATATTGCTATGCCCTTGTGGTATATGAATGGCTCAGCAGGCTCAGCAATCATCGAGGATTGGAGCATGAATGGAAGAATCGTGAAGCTAGAGAATGCTGGAGGACATGATGCTACTCCGATAATCGCAGGGGCAGGCTTAACGAAGACAATGGCGCCTCGCGATAAGCATACGACCATTACCGAACCGATTCCTCGTATTCCAACAGATATCTTAGATTTCTACAATAATGTACTTGATGCGATTGAAGGAAAAGCCGAGATTATCGTGAAGAATGATCAGGTACTAAGAGTGATGAGACTGCTCGAGGCAGCCTTTCTATCCGACGAAACAAACCAGGTTGTTTCCTTTGAATAGACAGGTCCAATAATCGATTACACAAAGCTGTCGGTGATAAGCCGTACAGCTTTGTTTGTTCTGGATGCTCAGAATTATGACTGTATTACGATGAATAAATAGTTGTTTGACGGTTTCTTTGGCGCGATAGGGATTGTACGAATAACCTCTTGCTTGCCGTATAACCAGCTTGTAGAGCGTCCGCGAACCATGGAAGAAGCCAACGGTCATCGGGTTGATGAGCATGTAATGATCGAGGATTTGTTGAATGCGACGAGAATAGTTGCATTGACGCTATATGATTTGCTGAAACGAGATGACTAGACTAGTAGAAAGAATAACAACTTATGCATATGATTATCATAAGAAAAGAGGTAATTTACTATATAATCTCGAAGTATCACCTGTAGATATTTATAATAAAGCGGGTGACACAATATGGATAAATTTCACATAGACCAGATTAGCTCCAATTCGGAGACACAGCCATATGTACTCGTCGGCATTGTAATTTCATCTGAATATATAAGTTCTTTCCTGCAATTTTTAGAGCATGTACCGTCCAGTAGCGGACTAGTATACTTGGTTACCGCTTATGAGAATACACCAATGGATCCACAATCACTCGATAAACTTTCTCAACATACTACTATGCCCATTACACTAATGGGAGATGCTGTTCAGTTGGAAGCAGACAATATCTATATCATTCCACCGGATCAAGATATTGTGATTGAGGGCAGGCATCTTTCTTTGATAGACGCTCAGTTATCTGATAGTTTCACTAAACCGGTCGATCGACTATTCTGCTCTCTGGTAAATTACTCAGAGCGATTTGTCATCGGCATTCTTTTCGTTAAAGAAACGTTGGAGAACTCAATTGGATTAGAGACCATTCGTCAGGTGAATGGATTGATCATTCGCGAATTCAGGGAGATAACTTCTAGTAAACCTGATGAGAACCTCAAGCTCACTCAGAATGAATATTTCGTAACTCCCCAGATTATGCCTGAGCTTATACTTAAGCATATCCACAATGATTTAAGTAAATCATCTGTTGAGGATGATAGGGAAAAATTATTCGATTTACTTAACCAAACAACGGGCATAGACTTTACATTCTACAAAGAAGCTAGTATATTACGTCGCATTCAAAGAAGAATGGTCATGCATGGTTTTAATCAATTGCCAGATTACATCAATTTTTTGGAGGATAAGCCCAATGAAATTAATGCTCTACGGAAGGATTTGCTTATTGGTGTAACCCAATTTTTTCGGGATCCTGAAGCTTTCCATACACTCTCAGAAAAGGTACTTCCTCTTGTTTTTGAACAACAAAAAGTAGGGAAACAGATCAGAGTATGGGTAGCTGGTTGCTCCACTGGTGAAGAGGTATATTCTTTAGCTATTCTATTAAAGGAATATATAGATAATATAAAAGTGCACTACGATATTAAGATATTCGCAACGGATATAGATAAAGAATCGATTCAGACCGCGAGTAAAGGGGAATATCGTGATTCCATTAAGAAGAGTGTGGTGGCATCACATCTTAAGAATTACTTCACGAGGCAGAAGCATAATAACAACTACCAGGTGAACAAGGAAATTAGGCAAATGGTCGTCTTTGCTCAACATAATATTCTGAAGGACCCTCCCTTCACTCAATTAGACATTATTACTTGTCGGAATATGCTAATTTATCTGCAGTTAAAAATGCAACGGAAAGTTATTTCGTTGTTCCATTTTGCCCTTAGATCTGATGCCTTTCTGATGCTTGGTCCTAGTGAAACGCTGGGTAAATTAAGTAGTATGTTTAAAGTAATAGATCGAAAGTGGAATGTTTATCAATATAAGAAGATGAATCAATGGCTTACGACAACCTCCTTCGGTATGCCATCTCATAATATTGAAACAAAAAGTGCTCATAAGAATAAAGTCATCACAAGACTAAAACAAACAGAGCGGATGATCACATTGGATAGCATTTACACAAAGCTGATTGAGGAATACGTAACAAAGTTTATTATTATTGACGAGAATAACGAGATTGTTCATATTAACGGGAACGCAAGTGACTATCTTATTATCCCTAAGGGCAAGCCTAGTCATAATCTATTCAAGATGATTCCAGAATATATGTCCGTAATGATCAAGACTTTATTACATAAGGTAAGGAAGGAAGGGAAGGAATTATCCTATCCAAACTTCAGTATTATGAATGGTAAGATTAGCAAGAAAATCACAATTATGATAAAGCCGTTTGTGATTAATTCGTTAGAGGATAATCTAACCATTATCTTCTTTGAGGATGAGTCTATTAAACACAATGTTGCAGAAGAAAGAGTGGAAGAAAAGCACTTATTGGATTTGGATACAACAATCACGCAGCAAATTAAGGATTTAGAGAATGAGCTTTATCACGCCAAAGAAACACTGCAAGCGACTATAGATGAGCTCGAAAGCTCTAATGAGGAATTTCAAGCAACGAATGAGGAACTAATCGTAGCCAACGAGGAATTACAGAGCACCAATGAAGAATTGGTGTCCGTTAATGAAGAATTGCTCGCCGTTAATAATGAGTACCAATATAAGATTCAGGAATTAACAGATTTGAATAACGATATGACGAATTTTTTTGTGAGTACGAACATTGCTACTATTTTCCTAGATGCCCAGATGAATATTCGTAAATTCACACCTGCAGTCACAAAGATAGTTAATTTGATCGAATTGGATACAGGTCGACCTATAAGTGACATCTCTCACCAGTTGAAATATGAAGAGTTAGTAAGTGATGCGGTGAATGTTCTACACTCAAACCTAGAGCTTGAGAAAGAAATTCAGAGTAAGGATGGTAAGTGGTTCAGTATCAAGATATTACCTTATCGAACTAGTGATAATCAGAATGCAGGAGTTGTGATTACTCTTATTGAGATTACGGAACTAAAGAGGGTCGCCGAGGAGCTGCTTATTCTGTCCTATTCCATTCAACAAAGCCCTGGCTGCATACTCATCACGGATTTAGACCGTAGAATCAAATATATTAATACCAAATATGCAGATCAGACTGGGTATTCTATGAATGAATTAATAGATAAAGAGCTTGAATTATATTCCGATTTATTGGGTGAAGACCAAATAGAGGACATCTGGAACCAAGTGTGCTTAGGGGAAAAATGGGTTGGAGAGCTTATGAATAAGAGGAAGAACGGTGAATTATTCTCGGAGATGGTTTCATTATTGCCAATCATAAACGAACAGGGCGAAACGTTGCATTATCTTAGAATTTCCGAGGATATGACGGATCAGAAGAATACATTAGAGATGCTACATAAATCTGAGATGCTATCAGCCGTAGGTCAGCTTGCAGCTGGCATAGCTCATGAAATTCGTAATCCGCTGACAGCGCTTAAAGGCTTTACGAAGCTTATTGATCGTAATACGGATAAGAAAAATTATACCCAGATCATGCTGGCCGAATTGGATCGGATCGAGACGATTATTAGTGAATTACTCATACTTGCTCGTCCACAAAAGCTTAATTTTGAGAACGCAGATGTTATCGGTATTCTTCAGGATGTCATTATGCTCCTAGACCCACAAGCGTTATTGAATAATGTGGAGATTGTTACGAAGATCGCGCCAGGGATTCCTCCGATAAGATGTATCCAGAACCAATTGAAGCAAGTATTTATTAATATCGTCAAGAATGGTATCGAAGCTATGCCAAGTGGAGGCGACTTAGTTATCAAGGTAAGGATAAATGAGGATAATAATATCTGGATGAGCTTTACGGACCATGGAATGGGTATTCCTCAGGACAAAATTGCGAAGCTTGGGTCTCCATTCTATACAACGAAGGAAGAGGGAACAGGCCTTGGTTTAATGGTCAGCTATAAGATTATTGAGAATCACCAGGGGAGCATTGATATTCGAAGTGTACTAGGTAAAGGTTCTACGGTAGAAGTTATTCTAAAGACATAAACGCCTTCGTCCTAAGCTTATGCTTATGAAGAGAGTTTCCTTACGAAAACTTTCGGGCGAAGCCGTTTATCCTTGAATTATCGCTCCAACCCGACATTTACTTCTCTGCGAGCATATGTACAGCCAGAACGAACATGGCATGTGACCAAGTCAAAGGTACCACCCATGCGGTTTCTCCGGTTGCTTTGTCTACTTGCTCCGGCAGATGGCCAAGCTCCGTCTGGTGATTCAATACCCATCGGAATAAGTCTGCTGAGGAGTCCTTGCCTCCTTGAAGAATCCGGTATTGGCATAACCATAAGGTAGTAAGAATCCATGGGTTGCCGCCAATATAGTGATCATTCTCGTAACGTTTAATACCACCGACTGCGGGAGAAGTTAACATGGCTTCAATGGTGTCGGCAGTTTGTTCCATTCGTGGATCGTCAATCGGGAAAACCTCAAAAGGTATAGACAACCCAATTAAACTAATATCAATGACAGGGTCATAGTAAAGTTCATATCGTTTGTAACCTTTTGCATCCTTTACGACTTGAACAGGTAATCCTAGCTGTGAAGCTTCCCAGTATGTCGCCTCATCAACTTGCAGTTTTAGTCCGCGATAGAAACTGCCTTTTTCATCATTCCAACAACGAGCAGAGATATTGATTCGAATGTCCTCTGCTGCATTTCTCCATGTTTCAGCTAGCTCCATATCCCTGTGGTGTTCGGCAAAGGAGGCTGCTGCCATCAAACCGCCAAAAACGGCGGCAGAAGAATACACATGTTCGGCCGAGCGCTCTTCCCATAAATCTTTGGTAGGTAGGGGCAATCCCGTATCCGCATCCATATGACGCATTAGGAAATCGGCGCCGGATTGGACCGTAGGCCATACCTTAGAAGCAAAGGTATTATTCCGGGTAACGCTATAATGCCGCCACATTCCCCATAGAATGGATGCACCTTCATCAATCTGTAAGCCCCAGGATGGAGCGAGGCATCCGTCGTGATAATGCCGTTGTTGCCAGGAGCCATCCTTGTTCTGAGCGCTTAAAGCCCATTCATAGAATTTCTCCGACATTCCCATGAGTCCGCTACGATCCATCGCTACGGCAATAAAAGCGGCATCGCGTCCCCAGCAATAACCATAACCTCCGCAACGGCTAAATTCCTCATCGAATTCCGGAGCAGCAATAACAGTACCTGTCTGATCATCGAACATCAATTTCATTGTAAGCAAGGAGCGTTCATACAATTTGCGAACCTCTTTATTATTGATCGGACAAGGAACGGCTGCAGCCAAGAAGTCATGCCAATACTGACGAGTCAGATTAAACCAATGAGCATATTCATGGTTTCGGGCCAAGCTTAGCACTTTGGCAGCTTCCTCCTGTGTTGTCCCGGCGGATATATATATCGTTATCTCTACAGTGCTTTTCGAGGGCACGATTAATTTCCATCCTAGAATGCCATCGGATGACATTGTAATATCCGTTCCGTTTAATTCACCCGCTTGTGCACTCCCCCATGCAGAATCACCTGCTTGATAGGAACTGCAAACGTTTGCGCTACCGATAGAAAAAAAATACTGCTTGCGAAAATGTGTCAAAGCGTCCAATCTATCATCAAATTGGGTAGTGTTATATAGTTTGCTTTCGGTAATATGGAATGAAGAATAATGGATGAAAGTGCTCTCGAATTCATTATCGCCGTTGTTACAAAATGAATAATGCCGAATTATGAAATCCTGATCGGGAACTGCAAAGGTGGTAGTGGTTACTTCAATAAGGCTGGTAGATGATTTGGCTTTTACAGATAGTATATTAGTGCTTTCCACGTATTGGGCTTCATGGGACCAACCTTCAAGCGGTTCATCAAACCATGTAGTGGACCCCCCTGAATTCAATCCGCTGCGGATACAGTCGACATGCTGTGGATAATTGATATTCGGCCACCACAAGCGATACATGCGCCCTGTACATCCCATTGAGGCTAGAAATTTGGAATTTCCGATAACAGCATCGATTAAATATGGTTTATTGGAATTATTCATTACAATTCAACTCCCGGAAGTTATTGTATTTAGCTCGGTAAAGACGACAAGTCTCTCCTCATGTGAGCGGTTTTTTTTATTAAATGTTCCCGTGCATGTAATAAGGTTCAGGCGAGGGACATCAGACTTGCTGAATATGTAATCGATCGGGGACTCCTCCGTCTTATAGGTGGCCAAGTCTTTGACAATAAAGGTCAACGTTGTCCCATCCTCTCCGGTTATAAACACTTTATCGCCTACTTCCAGCAACTTTAAGTAGAAGAATACGGAGGGTCCTGACTTATTATCGACATGTCCGGCCATAACGGCACTTCCGTTCTGTCCTGGCTTATAACCAGGTTCAAACCAACCGATATTCATTTCTTCCAATGGTATACCCATTTGTCCGTTCTCCAGAATGCCTACCTTTTCGACATCTGCGTCAACTTGGATGTGCGGGATTTGAATCCTTATTGGCACAATCGGTTTTAGAGCAGATAAGGAAGATGAGGCCGGCTCTTCGGGAAAATTGAGGGACGATTCCTCCGAAGATGCCTCAGGTGAATTTAGGGCGAGCTCCCTCGGTTGAATCGGCAATTTCTCGCTCTGTTCTTCAAATTGACATCCTGTGAGAATCAGCATAAGTAAAAACGGCGACAGAATGCATAATCGCTTCATAGAAATCATCACCTCACTATAATTTTGAGATTAAGACAATTGTTAATAATATAATTTTCAGAAAAATAAAAAAGGCTATTGACGAACATCGCAAACATGGATTATCATTACATTCAAAAGGATGCAAACGATTGCGTAACTTCATCATATCATTTCGAAAAACCGTTTTCAATGATTTTTCTATCGAATTTCTGCTAACCTTGGTTTCAATTGGAATCCGGAATTACGAGTTCCGATTGCAATAAAAACATCTAATTTAGGGAGGCTTTTACATGTTGAAACGGTTATTATCCATGGTGTTAGTTTTAGCTTTGTGTCTCACTCTGGCGGTACCGGCGTTCGCTGCTGAAGGAAAGACTACAGTCATTATCCATTACCAGCCGGCTAAGGACAATACTTTAGATTGGAACATGTGGTTGTGGGGTGATGCAAATGAAGGCGGGGCTTTTCTATTTAATGGAGAAGACGCGTTCGGTAAAGTAGCTACACATGAGTTGGAAGGTACATTTGCGAAATTAGGTTTAATTGTAAGAACGGATGCCTGGGAAAAAGATGGAGCCGATGATCGATTCGCTGACATTGTGGATGGTAAGGTAGAGGTTTGGTTAGTTGGTGGTGATGCCAAGGTTTACACGTCTAATCCTCAAGGGAAAACGGTTGAACAGCCTACGGCTATGCCTAAAACTGGGATGGGCGGCACGAGCGAACCAGCTCAATCTACGGCACTTATCTACGCGGTTGTTGCGGCTATGGTCTTAATGTTATCCGGAGCTTATGTAGTAGTAAGGAAGAAAAAATATAATTAGAAGAAAAGGATAGAATAGTGCCTGAACAGCAATAAACTCTGTTCAGGCATTTTTTATGACATGGACGGCGAAGCCGTTTATGCTTGGTTATATCTTCGTTTTAGTTGCAATCGTTTGCGGATTGGGTTTTAATAAAAATAAAAGGTGGATATAAGTGAATGTAACTATAAAAGATGTAGCAAAAAGAGCCAACGTTGCGACTTCGACCGTATCACGGGTGATTTCAGGGAACCAGACAATCAGTAAGGAAACACAACTGCGAGTTAGGCAGGCTATGGAGGAGCTTAATTATTACCCTAATCTCACTGCCAAAAACCTAGTGAAGAAAAACGTGGAAATTATCGGAGTTATTATGCCTCGTTCAGCAGAGGATTTATTCGTTAATCCATTTTTCCCCGAGGTGGTTAGAGGGATTCAGGTTTATGCGCAGGAAAACAATTATGACTTATTAATGGCCACAGGGAATGACGAGGAAAGGGAAAAAAAGACGGTTGAACGTATTGTTTATGGAAAAAGGGTGGATGGGGTCATCCTGCTATGCTCCCGGGTCTCGGATCGGCTTATTGAACAATTGGACGATAAGAAGTTTCCTTTTGTCGTAATCGGCAAACCGTTAACCAGACCGCATGTTAATTGGATCGATAATGATAATATCAAGGCTACGTATAAGGTAACCAAGCATTTATTGCGTATGGGACACCGGCGAATAGGTTTCATTTCGGGATCGCTTGATTTTGTAGTAAGTCTGGATCGTATGGATGGTTATAAAACAGCTCTGGAGGACGATGGGCTCCCTTTTGAAAGGGATCTGGTAATTCATGGGGAATTTGACAAGGAATCGGGACGTCGGGCATTTCAAGAGCTGCTTTCTGTGGATAATAGGCCAACTGCCATCATTACTGTGGATGACGTAATGGCGCTCGGTCTGAGCTTGGCTGCCCAGGAGCTGGGATTCCAGATTCCGAACGATCTATGCATTGTGAGCTTCAACAACACGATGATGAGTGAATTATCTTATCCGGGCATCAGTTCCGTTGACATTGGCATCTACGATCTGGGTTACAATGCCGCGAAAATTTTAATTGAACAGATTAAAAATCCAGAGAGTGAATCCAAACAGATCATTATTCCAACTAGGCTCATTGTTCGCAACTCATCTAACTTCAGAAGAATAGAGACTAAGTAAGGAGGCTTTAATTCGATATTGAAGTAGCGGCATAGGAGGACAATGTTATGTTTGAATCATTTAGTGTTAGCCGATATATGGGGTTTACCAGATGGATGGCGATGGTGCTCGTTACAGTATTGGCCTTAGGCACAGTGGTTACTTTCCCGATGAAGCCTGTTTCTGCTGAGCAGAGTACGAAGTTGACCATCCACTACAAGGCTGCAGAGAATAATACAAAGGACTGGAACTTATGGATATGGTCAGAAGGTGGGGAAGGGGAGACCTATCCGTTCAATGGGGAGGATGGCTTTGGGGAATTCGCTACCGTTGAATTGAGGGGAGACCATCAGAAGGTCGGCTTCATCGTCAGAACGGATGAGTGGGATAAGGATGTCGCTGAAGACCGTTTCATTGAAGGTATTGTCGGTGGTGAAGCGGAGATATGGCTTGTTTCCGGCGATCCGACGATTTATACGGCTCCTCAGGGTACATCCGCCGAGAAAAAAACGTTCGAGCAGGTAGAATTAACCGTTCATTACTATCGTTATGATGGTAATTATGACGGCTGGAATCTATGGATATGGCCGGACGAAAAGGAAGGTCAGACGCTTGCGTTCACCGGACAGGATTCCTTCGGTACAGTGGCGCAGGTCACCTTGACGGGGATGAAGAATGCCACCAAGATTGGGTTTATCGTTAGAAAAAGCGAGTCGGGTTATGATTGGGTCGATCGTGAATTCGAGGATCGGTTCGTTACGAAGATCAACGATGATGGCACAGCGGAAATTTGGCTAGCGCAAAGCCAAGAGCGAGTATTCTACAAGGAATCTCAGGTCGACCGCTCACCGCGTATTATTGGTTCGTCGTTAGATGAAATCAATAAGATATCCGTGGAGATGAATATTCCGTTTAAGACCGACGGCTCCAAGGACGAAGGCTTTGTCGTGAAATCTGGTGAGCAAGTGCTCACAATCAAGAAGGTCGTCCTGCTGGATAAAGACGACGAGGGCTACGTTAGAAAAGTGGAAATTTACTTCGAGAAGGAAGCAGATTTAAATCTGAATTATAAGGTAGGGCGCCAAGGGTATGAAGAAGCAGCTGTATCCATGGGGGCTATACTCAGCAGTAAGTCCTTTGAGGAATTGTTTGCTTATGACGGCAATGATCTAGGGGCTGATTACAGCGAGAAGGAGACAAAATTCCGCGTCTGGGCACCAACCGCCTCGGAAGCAAAACTGATTACTTATACGCAATGGGATCAAACGAGCGGTGCGGATATCAGTATGAGCAAGGCGGAAAAGGGAACATGGACCACGGTATTAACCGGCAACCAGGCAGGCATTTTCTACAAGTATAAAGTCAAGGTGGACGGCAATTGGAATGAAGCGGTTGATCCTTATGCGCGGGCGGTTTCCGTGAATGGGGATAAAGGAGTCTTGGTTGATCTAACGAAAACGAACCCGGAAGGCTGGGACAATCAGGAAAAGCCTCCGTTTAATAACGATGTTGACGCTATTATTTATGAGCTTCATGTAAGAGATTTGTCGGTTCATCCGCAAAGCGGAATCAAGAATAAAGGGAAGTTTCTCGGACTAACCGAGACCGGGACTACTGGACCGAGTGGTACAAGAACAGGGCTTGATCACATGAAGGATCTCGGAGTGACTCATGTGCAGCTACTCCCGATATTCGACTTTAACAGCGTAGATGAAACGAAGCTGGATAAGCCGCAGTTTAATTGGGGTTATGATCCGAAAAATTATAATGCTCCAGAGGGATCCTACTCGACAGATCCTTACAATCCAACAATGCGTATTTCAGAGTTGAAACAGGCAGTACAAGCGCTGCACGCCAACGGGCTGCGGGTCATAATGGATGTTGTTTACAATCATATGTATTCGGCAGATCCTTCCAACCTGGGTAAGCTAGTTCCTGAATATTACTACAGGTATACTTCGAATGGGAAGCTGGCTAACGGATCTGGAGTAGGCAATGATACGGCATCGGAACGGGCTATGATGCGCAAGTTGATTGTCGATTCGGTGAAATATTGGGTACAGGAATATAAGATCGATGGATTTCGCTTCGATCTGATGGGTATTCATGATGTGGAAACGATGAATGAGGTGCGAGCCGAGCTAGATAAATTAGACCCATCAATCATTGTGATTGGTGAAGGTTGGGACATGGGCACGCCGCTTCAGGCCGAATTAAAAGCGAATCAGAAAAACGCATTTGACATGCCACACATCGCTCATTTCAACGACTATATCCGCGACGGTCTGAAGGGAAGCGTGTTTGATGAGAAAGATGCGGGCTTTGTCAACGGTGACTTTAAGAAAATTGATCGAGTCATGGGAGGTATTGCCGGAGGCATCAAGTACAATACGACGGTCGGACAGTTTGCCAATGAGCCGGATCAAGCGGTGACATATGTTGAGGTGCATGACAACAATACCTTGTGGGATAAATTACTCCTCACCAATCCGAACGACACGGAAGAGGATCGCATTAAGATGCACAAGCTTGCGTCCGCGATCATTCTCACTTCCCAAGGTATTCCGTTTCTTCATGCGGGACAGGAATTCCTAAGAACGAAAGGCGGCGACCATAACAGCTATAAATCCTCGGATTCGGTAAACCAGCTCGACTGGGAACGAAAGGCGAAATATCAGGATGTAGTGGATTACTTTAAAGGGATGATCAAGCTTCGCAAGGAGCATCCCGCATTCCGGATGAAGTCGGCGGAGGAGATTAAAAGGCACTTGAAATTCATCGATACAGAATCGGGCCTTATTGCATATACGTTGGGAGAGTTTGCTGGTGATGACAGATGGCAGACTATTGCCGTAGCGCACAACGCGCATAGGGATACGAAGCAAGTCATGCTGCCAAGGGCTGGAACATGGAACGTTGTGATGAACGGTGAGGCAGCGGGAACTAGTGTTATTGATACGATTACAGGAGATACCGTAAGCGTCCCGCCACTTTCCTCACTGGTGCTCTATTCAGGCGAAAGATCAGAGTCCGCCGATACTAAGGCTGTTGAACCGTTGTCAGCAACCCGATCGAACGGTGCGGTGGTGGCTGCTGTAATCGCGATTGTGCTTGCAGTGGGCCTCGTCTTCTGGTATGTGCTGAGCAGACGTAGAAAAGGCCGAATATAAGATATACTGTAAACGGCTACCATTTAACATTCTGCAATTGTAAGCCGTTTATAGTATATCTCGATGTCGTTCTGCATTAATGCTTAATTTCTTTAGGACTCAATGAGGATTCTCTGATCATTAGTCGATGGGGGATGATGTTTCTTCGTTGATGCAGAGTATCTTCATTGATGATACGCAGTAAAGTCTGAGAGGCGATGTAACCTAGTTGATAAATACCAATATCCACACTGCTGATAGGCGTAGCAGCTAGCTCTGAGAGCGCAATATTATTGAAGCTGATAATACTAAGGTCATGAGGAACGCGATAACCGATTTCGGTTAATCCTCGAATGACACCGAATGTAACAAGATCATCCACCACAACAAGGGCAGTTGGTCTCTCGGGTAATGCCATGAAGAAGGACATGGCACGATAACCGCTTTCCTGAAGGAATTCTCCTTCAACAATCCAATCAGAGCGCTGAGGCAGATTAAACTCCTGTAATGCTTTGAGATAACCTTCCATGCGATCCTGGGATACGACAAGATTTGGTGGTCCACTGACGAATCCAATTCGTTTGTGCCCCTGAAGGATAAGATGGCGAGTGGCGTCGTAGGAAGCCAGAACATTATCATTATCAACAGTAACAACGTCAGGGAAATCTTTACTTCTTCCAATTAACACGAAAGGGAAGTCCTCCTTCTGTAAGAAGGAGATAAGTGGATCATTACGACGCGAATGAAGGAGGATGATTCCATCAACCTTGCGACCTCTAACGAGCCGGGTAACGGCTTCAATCTCCTCTGTGTCAGAAGTTCCTGTTGTCATAAGCAGATCAAAACCCGCCTTAGTGGCTTGGGTAACAATTCCTCGAATGACTTCGGCGAAGAAGAGATTAAGGAATAATTCCTCCGCAGGACGAGGCAGGATTATACCTAAAGAATGGGATTTTCTAGAAACTAGGCTTTTCGCAGCGATGTTCGGATGATATCCCAATTGCTCCATAATTTCTTTAATCTTGGAGGATGTCTCTCGACTAATACGTGGATTGTTCGAGATGACCCGAGAAACCGTGGATGGCGATACACCTGCTAGCTTAGCAATATCTTTAATAGTGATGGACATAATAACCCCTCCGCAGTGCGCAACCGTTTGCCTAACAAAACTCATTTTAACGTATAGTTTAAACATTGTAAACACTTATTAAGCGCTTTCGAGGTAGAATTCAAGATAACGAAAAACTGAGGAAACGTTCATAATAGTGAGAAAACATGAGAAATCGATCATTAATTGGCTGAAAATGGCCGAAAACAGTTTGTGCAAACGGTTTCGCAAATCCGCGAAATTGTGTATGATCAAATCATAGTTTAAAGCGTTTGCATTAAAAAAACTTTAAAAAACACGTTAAACTAGGTATTTTAATTGGAATTAGCACAAACGTTTGCGTAAAGATTTTGCTAAGTTGTAAGACGCACAGGGGGTGTAAGAAAAAGTAGCTTAATTAAGTATTAATGTATGCATGTATCATGACATTCTAAACTAATGAGAGAGTGGGTCGCAATCTATGAAAATTAAACAGATGTTGGTTCTTGTTCTTGCTTTAACGCTGGTATTTACCCTTGCGGCATGTGGGAGCAACAATGGAAAAGGAAATAATGAAGAACCGGCTGTAAACAATTCAAGCTCCACCGAACCTAAAGTCGACAACAGTGCCGTTGAAGATAACGCTGCTGTAGAAGAAGAGTATCAACCAGAAGATGGCGCTTCCTTGATAGTATGGGATAACAAGGATAAAGAAGGAGAATGGACTCAATATGTAGCCGCAGAGTTCACGAAAAAATACGGAGTTCCCGTTAAGTATGAAACTGTCGGACATACGGATGCTCCTGGCAAGCTTAAAACAGACGGCCCTGCTGGCCTTGGTGCTGATGTGTTCGCTGCACCTCATGATCACGCCGGCGCAATGGCTGCACAAGGATTAATCCTGGAAAACTTCTATGCTAGTGAATATATGGAAGGTTTTATGGATGCTGCGATTATCGGTACTTCCGTGGATGGTAAATTGTACGGTTACCCGACCAATATTGAGACCTACGCGTTGTTCTATAACAAAGATTTAGTAACCGAATTGCCACAAACGTTCGAAGATGTAATCACACAATCGAAAGCATTTACGGATAAAGCCAAAAACAATTTCGGTTTTATGATGGAAGTTGGGAATTTCTACTTCGTATACTCCATTATCGGTGGTTATGACGGCTATGTCTTCGGCAATCAGAACACCGATCCGACTGATATTGGTTTGAACAATGAAGGCGCAGTGAAAGCCGGAGAATTTATGTTACGTCTTAAGAAAGAAATCTTACCACTTAACAATGAAGACATCACTTATGACGTGAAGCAATCTTTATTCAACGAAGGAAAGCTGTTGTTTAATGTAGATGGTCCTTGGGCTGTTAAAGGTCATCAAGATGCAGGACTTAACTTTGGCGTAATTCCGTTGCCGAAGCTCGATAATGGTAAAGTTCCAACAAGCTTCTCAGGTATTAAAGGCTTATACGTGAATGCTTATACCAAATATCCGGAGGCTGCTTCTCTGTATGCTAAGTTTGCCACCAGTGAAGAAATGTTGATCAAACGCTTTGAAATGACGGGTGAGCTTCCGCCACGCACAGCGTTATTGGAAAACGAATCGATTAAGAATAACGAAATCTCTGCAGCTTTCCTGACTCAAGCACAATCGGCTGTACCAATGCCTAACATTCCTGCAATGCCGGCAGTATGGGGCCCAGCTGGGGCAGCACTTGCTGCGATCTGGAACGAGCAAGCCGCTCCGAAGGAAGCACTTGATTCTGCGGTTCAACAAATTAAGGATGCTATTAAGTTACAAGGCGCACAGTAAGCAGCTCATAAGAATTTTTCCGCAGCCGCGTAGTGTTCTGTTTTTTAGAGCATTGCGCGGTAATGATTTCGAAGAGAAAGGGTCAAGGTGGTTCTTATGAGTCCTCAAATGATGACAACGGATGCCAAAAATCCGGTATTATATAGAGCCGTTATTAGTGCTATATTATCAGCGCTATTCATGGGATTAGGACAACTCTATAACCGACAATTCATGAAAGGAATCCTGTATGCCGCTCTGGAGTGCCTAGTAATTATAGTGTGGTATAAACCCTTAATCAAGGGAATATGGGGTCTATATACACTTGGTGAACAGCCCCAGGTTCGGGGTGCTCGGGGGAAGATTGCAGAACAAGGAGATCACTCGATTTTCCTAATGATTGAAGGTGTTATCGCACTACTTCTAATTCTTGTGATTTTCATCATATATATCCGCAACATCATGGATGCCTACCAAACAAGCAAGAAGATCGAACAAGGTCAGAAGCCAAAGACATTTTCTGAGTCTTTGCAGAATGCATGGGACAATGGTTATGCTTATATTCTCCTAACACCGGCATTTTTTTTCACATTGTTTCTCACCATTCTGCCGTTGTTATTCGGAATATTAATCGCGTTTACTAACTATGCTTCACCCATTCTACCTCCCTTAAAGCTGGTTGACTGGGTCGGATTCCAGACATTCATTAACTTGTTCAAAATGGAAATTTGGAGTAATACATTTTTTGGCGTATTATGGTGGACGATTATATGGTCTATTCTCGCGACCATTTCAACGTTTTTTGTTGGTTTATTCTATGCGGTGATTATCAACCACCCGCGAATCCGTTATAAGAGATTGTGGAGAACGGTATTTATTTTGCCATGGGCAATTCCACAATTTATTTCTATTCTAATTTTTCGTAATATTTTTAATGGACAGTTCGGTCCTTTGAATCAATATCTAACAAAAATTGGCTTCGACCCGATACCGTGGCTATCGGATCCAATGTGGGCCAAAACAGCACTTGTCACGGTTAATATCTGGTTCGGTTTTCCTTTCTGGATGGCTCTCATGTCTGGTGTATTGACTGGAATCGACAGAGATATGTATGAAGCGGCCGAAGTGGACGGTGCAAGCGGGTGGCAGAAGTTCTGGAAAATTTCGTATCCACTCGTCATGTTTGCTACCGCTCCGCTCCTTATTATGGGCTTTGCAGGTAATTTCAATAACTTTAACATGATTTATCTCTTCACACAGGGCGGGCCAACTAACATTTCTTACAGCTATGCCGGCTCGACAGACATATTGATCTCATGGATATACAAACTTACGCTGGAACAGAATCAATTCAACATGGCGTCCGTTGTTTCTATATTAATTTTCGTGATTGTTGCTATTTTCTCTATTTATAATTTCCGGAAAACCAGAGCCTTTAAAGAAGAGGATATGATATCATGATGAACCATGAAACCGCCAAAAGGTCCCTTATGACGAGTAAGAGAGCGAAGGACAATCTGGTTGTCGCTTCGATATACCTCATACTTATATTGACTGCGATTTTTGTCATTTATCCGGTCGTTTGGATTGTCCTTGGATCTATGAACCCAGGTAACACCTTGTTTAGCAGTGCCTTCATTCCCAAAGGCTTGACACTCGACCATTACAGAGCACTTCTAGGGGAAACAGATTATTTAATATGGTATAAGAATACAATGTTCATCGCAACCATGAATATGATTCTTTCCACGTTCCTGATTGTAACATCGGCTTATGCATTCTCGCGATTTCGATTTCCCGGTCGCACGAAAAGCTTGATGGCCATGCTGGTGCTGCAGATGTTTCCCGGCTTCATGGGCATGATCGCCATTTATATTTTATTATTACAGCTTAATATGCTTGACAATCACTGGGGCTTAATTCTTGTTTACGCAGGCGGCTCCATTCCATTCGGCACTTGGCTTGTTAAAGGGTATTTCGATGGATTGCCACGCAGTTTAGAAGAAGCCGCTAGAATTGACGGGGCTACGAATACGACGATTTTCTTTAGGGTTATCATGCCACTATCCATTCCAATTGTGACATTCATCGCTGTAAGTAATTTTATAGGTCCCTGGATGGACTTTATCTTTGCACGGTTGGTGCTCCGTTCTAATGAGAATAAGACGTTGGCCATTGGTCTTTTCGAGATGGTAATGGGCAGAGGGAATACGGAGTTTACAATGTTCGCCGCAGGTGCAGTGCTTGTAGCCATTCCGATAACATTATTGTTCCTGTTCCTGCAAAAGTATATTATCGAAGGTTTAAAAGCGGGAGCCAACAAAGGATGATTAGAGGTTGATGTCGATGTCTAGATTAACCAAAGTATTTTTAGTTATTGCAATTATTATATCGCTCGCAGCCATCGCTTTTTCTAGCTTGGCGTTATGGGTAGGTATGCAACAGCCACTATAACGAATATATGGAACGAATTTCATTTGCATAATCTAAGTGTAGGAGTGTGGATTTTTTGTATAAAGAGGCTTTGCTGCACGTTGCCGACAATCCGTATGCCTTTGCTGTAGACAACCATCAGCTTAAAGTGCGATTACGAGCGAAAAAAGGAGATATCCTCCGATGCGATATTCTGCATGACGACCGATATCGATCCGTAGGCAGGGAGAATAGATTAGCTCTTACTAAGGTGGCTTGGGATGATTTATATGATTACTTCGAAGGCGTTATCACCAGCGATACCAAGCGAGTGCGGTATGTTTTCCTACTGATGGGAAACGATGGTTCTCATCTCTGGTATGGAGAAAAGGGTATTTCCGTTAATCGCGAAGAGGCAGGATATTACCAGTTCGCTTATATTGCCGAGCAAGATATCTTCAGAATCCCTGATTGGGTTCATGATGGAATTGTGTATCAAATTTTTCCGGAGCGATTTTATAATGGCGACAAAACGAATGATCCACCCAATACGTTGGAATGGGAGGATAAGCTGACCGACTGGAAATGCTATTACGGCGGAGATCTGGCAGGTATCTTATATAAGCTGCCTTACCTTGAGGAATTAGGGATAAACGTGATTTATATGACTCCAATCTTCTCATCCACAACCAACCATAAATACGATACCACCGACTATTACAGCATCGATCCTCAATTTGGAGATCTAGATACGGTGAAATCCCTTGTAAAGGAAGCCCATAGTAAAGGAATACGTATTATCTTCGATGCCGTGTTCAATCATTGCGGGGATACGTTCTTCGCTTTTCAGGATGTGCTGTTAAAAGGGGAACAATCGAAATATGCCGACTGGTTCTTTATCGATGAGTTTCCAGTCATTCAACAGCCAAAAACGAATTATGAGACGTTCGCCAACAGTGTAGCTACGATGCCGAAGTTAAATACCAAGCATCCAGAAGTGCAGGCATATCTCTTGAAGGTAGCTCGTTACTGGATCGAGGAAGCTGGAATTGATGGGTGGCGCTTGGATGTGGCTAATGAGGTGGATCACGATTTCTGGCGTGCATTCCGCAAAATTGTAAAAGAAGCGAATCCTGAAGCCGTCATCATCGGAGAAGTTTGGCACGACTCTAGAGCTTGGCTTCGTGGTGATCAGTTTGACGGCGTGATGAATTACTTGTTTAAGGAAGCGTTGCATGACTTTTTTGCCAAACAAAGCATAGGTGTCCGGTCTTTCAACAACCGGCTAACCCGTTCCCGTATGATTTATTCGGATCAAGCTAATGCGGCTATGTTAAATTTGATTGACTGCCATGATACGGAGCGATTTATAACAGCTTGCACGAATAGTGGTTGGGGTTGGAACGAGGAACGTCGTCCTTTGGATCGTATGAAGCTGGCAGCGTTTTTCCAATTGACTTATCCGGGAATGCCGATGATTTATTACGGCGATGAAGTGGGCATGGATGGGGAGAATGATCCGTACTGCCGCAAGCCTATGGTCTGGGATAACAACATGCAGAATACAGATATGCTAGATCATTATAAAACGATGATTTCCTTGCGCAATGAGCTGCCTGAGCTAACGAGAGGTAGTTATGAAACATGGGTGGAAGAAGAACTGTCAACAGTTTATGGATACATCCGATCATACAAGGAACAGTCTACAGGCATGTTGATTAACAACAGTCCACGGGAACAGGAAGTGAGTATTTCATTCGTTTGGATGAATGAGGGAGATACGGTAACCGAGTTAATAACAGGGAAAGAATATCGTGTATCTCCTGTGAATACCATTCAGATCGAACCATACGGATATATGGTTTTTAAAGGATGATGAGCACATTGAGAATAATACATATAAAAGTTGTGTTTACTGTTCTTGTATTCATTCTTACATCGCTCTTCCTTGGTGGCTGTGAGGATTCACCTATGAATGAAACGAATTCAAATCAGGGAACAGTGGACCCAACCATCATAGCATCTCCACCAGATGAGCAATGGGCTGTCGATGAACAGCCGGGTACTGTATATTATGAGATCTTCGTCCGTGCCTTTGCAGATTCGAATGGTGATGGTATTGGTGACTTTAATGGCGTAACCGCCAAGCTAGACTATCTACAGGAGCTCGGTATAGGTGGGATTTGGTTAATGCCGATTAATGCATCACCGAGCTACCATGGATATGATGTCACGGATTATTATGCAGTAAATCCAGAGTATGGAACAATGGACGATCTGGAGCATCTATTAGCAGAAGCGCATAAACGTGAAATCGAGGTCATCATGGACTTGGTTGTTAACCATACGAGTAATAAGCATCCATGGTTCAAGGCATCGTCCGAAGAGAAGGATGGTCCCTATCGAAATTGGTACACTTGGGTGGAGAGTGATACCTCGAAGCCGAGTGATGGTGCAACAGGATCTAATCCTTGGCATAGGCTGAATGGCGAGCACTATCTCGGCATATTCTGGGGCGGTATGCCTGACTTGAACTTCGATCATCCTGCTGTGCGGGAGGAGATGCTTAAGATTGGACAGTTCTGGTTGGAGCTAGGGATGGACGGCTTCCGTCTAGATGCGGCGAAGCACATTTATGGAGACTTTAAGTCATCCGAATCGAAGCCTGAGACTGTAGAGAAGAACCTGGAATGGTGGCAGGCGTTTCGCGAGGATATGAATAAAGTTAAGGATGATGCGTATATCATCGGCGAGGTATGGGACAGTCCAGTTGTTGTTGCACCCTATCTTGATAAGTTTGATTCAGCTTTTAATTTTGAATTGGCCGGTAAATTAATTGGTGCTGCACAGTCAGAAAGTGCTGCTGAATTCGCCTTCTCTCTGAATCGGATCTTTGGTTTGTTCGAGAAGACATCGAGTGGCAGCTTTATTGATGCACCCTTCCTGGCAAATCATGATCAGAATCGGGTCATGAGTGTGCTTAAGGACAATACGGATCACGCTAAGATGGCGGCATCCTTACTACTGACTATGCCAGGTAATCCCTTCATTTATTATGGTGAGGAGATTGGCATGAAGGGTATGAAGCCGGATGAGTATATTCGCGAGCCGATGGTTTGGGGTGAAGAGGACTCAGCTTCAGTTAAGGCGAGTACATGGATTGTAACTAAGCATAATGAAGATACAGTGGATGTAGAATCACAGATGAAGGATCCTAATTCACTATATCAGCATTACCGACAATTGATTGCATGGAGGAATCAGATTCCCGCATTAAGTAATGGTGGGATTGCTGAATTCATTAGCTACAATAAAGATGATGGAAAAATAGCCATAGCCAACAAAGCTATTGCTGCCTTTGAACGAGTAGCAGAGCAGGAGAAGGTGTTGGTTGTCCATAATCTTTCTGGCGAGGAACAACAATTAGCGCTAACAGGTCCTGAGGGTAGTCAACGTTATACGAAAATTCTCCAGGCCTCTAAGGGTACTGCAAGAGTTGATGGGGACCTTGTTCATCTACCGCCTTATAGCACAGCTATCCTGCAATAAACAAACGTATACGCACAAGACTAACCTAATTAATACAATTTGAGGGCAATGCTTGTTGGAACCTCTTCTTATGAGGTTTGATTGCAAACACAACCCCGATATCTTACGAGATGTCGGGGTTTTCTGTTATTTAAATGGTCTGATTGACTTATTCTATTTGTTAATGGAGGTGATGCGATGATTTGTAGTTGTTAGTTTGAAAGCGCTTTAATAATGCTTAAATACTACTTGAAGGAGGGTTTCATTTGAAAAAAGTATCTAGACTGACCGTATTTATGATGTTAACTGTAATGCTGGTCTCAAGTTTATTCATGAATGCTCCCGCTGTGCAAGCCGTACCAGACACAAGCGTGCTTAACAAAGTAAATTTCTCAACCGATGTTATTTATCAAATATTCACAGACCGATTAAGGGATGGTAATAGTGCCAATAATCCAACCGGAGCTTTGTTTAGTAGTGGTTGTACGGATTTGAGAAAATATTGCGGCGGTGATTGGCAAGGAATTACGGATAAAATCAATGATGGATATTTTACAGGAATGGGTATTACAGCCTTGTGGATATCTCAACCCGTAGAGAATATTCACGCCGTAATAGGCTATGACTTTGGAGATTCAACCTCTTACCATGGCTATTGGGCAAGAGATTTTAAGAGGACCAATCCATATTTCGGCAATTTTACGGATTTCGACAATCTAATTGCAGCAGCTCATGCGAAGGGCATTAAGATTGTTATTGATTTTGCACCTAATCATACTTCCCCAGCCATGGAAACCGACGCAACATTCGCGGAAAATGGTAAACTTTATAACAATGGTACGCTGATGGGTGGATATACAAACGATACAAACGGATACTTCCACCATTATGGCGGAACGACTTTTAGCAATTTAGAAGATGGCATTTATCGTAATCTATTTGATTTAGCAGATATGAATTTACAGCATAATACAATCGATACGTATATGAAGGCGTCTATTAAACTTTGGCTGGACAAAGGTATTGATGGCATTCGCTTAGATGCGGTTAAACATATGCCTATGGGATGGCAGAAAAATTGGGTTGACTACATCAACAACTATAAGTCCGTATTTGTATTCGGTGAATGGTTTTTGGGCACAAACGAGGTTGATCCAGCTAATCATCATTTTGCGAATGAGAGTGGGATGAGCTTACTGGACTTTGAATTTAATCAAACCGTTCGTGAAGTGTTCAAGGATAATGCGGACACAATGTATGGGCTGGATGCGATGATCTCGTCAACCAATACAGCTTATCATGAGGTGGCAGATCAAGTTACATTTATTGATAACCACGACATGTCCCGATTCGCCACAGGAACTAACAATAGACGAGTAGAGCAGGCGTTAGCATTAACGTTGACCTCCCGTGGAGTTCCAGGGATCTATTATGGAACTGAACAATATCTGACAGGGGGGACTGACCCAGATAATCGGAAGTTTATGCCTTCGTTCTCAACAACGACAACAGCGTATAATGTAATTAGTAAGTTAGCGCCTCTGCGTAAGACTAACCCGGCATTTGCCTATGGCAATACGCAGCAACGTTGGATTAACAATGATGTGTACATCTATGAGCGTAAGTTTGGTAACAATGTGGGATTGGTTGCGATCAACCGGAATACTTCTACCGGATACGACATCTCAGGATTGGTTACTGCTCTTCCTAGTGGGACATACAGTGATGTAGTAAGTGGATTATTGAATGGGAATAGCATTACGGTTAGCAGTACGGGTGCTGTATCTAATTTCAATCTAGGTGCAGGGGAAGTGGGGGTATGGCAATATACGGCTGCTGCCACAGCTCCGGTTGTTGGGCATGTTGGCCCAATGATGGGTGTTGTCGGTAAGGAGATCACAATCGATGGACGCGGATTTGGAACAACCAAGGGTACGGTTTACTTTGGTGCAACATCCGTAACAGGCACCGCAATTACAGCATGGGAGGATTCACAAATTAAAGTGAAAATCCCAACTGTGGCGGGTGGAAAGTATGATGTGAAGATAAGAACATCTGGTGGAGTGGACAGTAATATTTATGACAAATTTGAAGTGTTAACAGCTAAACAAGTTGTTGTTCGATTTGTGGTTAGGAATGCAACTACAGTCTCAGGAGAAAATGTATATCTTACAGGAAATGTCCATGAGTTAGGGAATTGGGATACGGCTAAAGCCATTGGTCCCATGTTTAATCAAGTGATTTGGGCTTATCCGAATTGGTACTATGATGTGAGTGTGCCGGCAGGTAGAACAATAGAATTTAAATTAATCAAAAAGAATGGTACTACTGTAACGTGGGAGGGTGGATCAAACCACGTGTATACTACACCTGCTAGTACAGCGGGCGAGATCATTGTTGATTGGCAGCCATAGAATGGATTGTGCAAAAACGCTTTACTAATTTATTGATTTTTTATATGATAAAGGTAAGGGTAATTTACATGTGCAACTAAAGTAAATTATTTAATAACTAAAGGCAATGTTACCGAAAGGTACATCCTCGAAGGCTGTCACAGCTTTGAAGATGTGCCTTTATTTTATCTCTACTGCATATAAGTCATACAATTCAAGGGCAATGTATGTTGGAGACCGCAGCACGTGGTTTTTCTCACAACCCCGTTAACTCTTATGAGTAAACGGGGTTGTTCTATATATATGGCAAGTAAATCCCTAATAGAAAGAAGTGAGCCAACATGCTTAAAGAAGCCATCTATCACAGGCCTAAACAGAATTGGGCATATGCCTATGACGAACGTACGATTCATATTCGAGTAAGAACCAAGCGTGACGATGTCGCTAGTGTTAATGTGTGGTATGGTGATAAGTTTATGCCGTTGTCCACGATGCAGCTCCAATCCATGAGCCTACTAACAAGTGATGATCTTTTCGATTACTGGCAGGCAGAGGTTATTCCTGTGTTTCGACGTTTAGTGTATGGATTTCAATTCAAGAAGGGTAAAGATGAGCTCTGGTTAAATGAAAGAGGATTTCAGAAGAATAAATTAAACAGACATGATTCTGGATTATTCGATTTTCCTTTTCTGAACCCTGTGGATGTATTCAAGCCCCCGGCTTGGGTGAAGGACGCGGTATTCTATCAAATTTTCCCCGAGAGATTCGCTAATGGTGATCCGAGTAATGATCCGGACAACGTTCAGCCCTGGGGTGGTAAGCCTTTATATAACAATTACTTTGGTGGAGATCTACAAGGGATCATTGATCATTTAGATCACCTAACTGAGCTTGGCGTCAATGCCATCTACTTCAACCCGCTATTCGAGGCGAATACGAATCATAAGTACGATACAAGTGATTATCTGAAGGTAGATCCCCATTTTGGTACGAATGAGACGCTAAAGGCTTTGGTTGCGGCTTGTCATGAGCGTGGAATTCGAGTGATGCTCGATGCGGTGTTCAATCATTGTGGCGGTAAATTTCCACCATTCCTAGATGTACAGGAGAAAGGAGCTGATTCTCCTTATGCGGGTTGGTTTCATGTGCGGGAATGGCCATTAGAGGTGAAGGATTTGGTGCCTAACTACGATACATTCGCTTTCGAACCCCATATGCCTAAGCTGAATACCGAGCATCCAGATGTAAAGAAGTACTTGTTCGAGGTTGCAAGATATTGGATCGAAGAGGTCGGTATTGATGGCTGGCGATTGGATGTGGCTAACGAGGTAGATCATCAATTCTGGCGAGAATTCCGTCAAGTAGTGAAGAAGATTAATCCAGAAACTTATATATTAGGGGAGCTTTTTCATGATGCTATGATGTGGTTACAAGGAGATCAGTTTGACGCTGTAATGAATTATCCATTCTCCTTCGCATTATTAGATTTCTTCGCGAAGCAGCAGACAGGTGCCGCACAATTCGCACAAGCGCTGAATCATCAGATGGTTAGTTATCCTCAGCAGGCGGGCGAGGTAGCTTTCAATTTGCTGAACAGCCATGATACCGAGAGAATACTCACGATGTGCAACAATGATCCTAAGCGCATGAAGTTATCTGTTACTTTCCTGCTTACTTATATCGGTGCTCCATGTATTTATTATGGGGATGAAATCGGTTTAACCGGTGGACATGACCCCGATTGTCGCAAATGTATGATCTGGGATGAATCAGAGCAGGATCTGGATATGTTCACTTTCTATCAGCAGATGATTGCCTTACGTAACCAGCACTCAGCTCTCCGCACAGGTAGCTTCCGTTTCCTTGTTGCCGATGCTGATGATCGACGACTTGCTTATGAACGTGTAGATACCGAGGGACATTTCATCATTCTGATGAACGTATCCAAAAGAAAAAGAAAAATAACTCTTACACTTCCTATCGGTACATGGCAAGATGTCAATTCTGGTCACAGCCTTCAAGGCACCGGCAAAAAACAGAAGGTCGAGCTACAGGCTTTAGGTTATAGCATATATCGACTTGTATAAAATGCTAGTAACAGTGAGAGAAGACACCATGATGGTGTCTTCTTCATAAATAAGTATTGACGACAGAATGGAAACGCTTTATTATAAAGTTAATTAAATCGATTTAAAAGAAAGGAAGCTGCTTTCGTTGAATAAGGCGCATGTCACTTTAAAAGATATAGCGAGAGTTGCTGGTGTCTCAACAGCGACAGCATCACTGGCCTTATCCGGAGACTCTCGTGTTAATATAAAAACAAAAAAATCCGTGGAGGAGGTTGCTAAACGTCTTAAATATGTTCCGAATGAAATCGGTCGCAGCTTGCGGGCTAGAAAGGCGGAAACCATTGCTTTGATTTTCCCGAATACACCTCATAATGCGTTCTCCCATCCTTATTTTGTGCAGTTATTAGAAGGGATTACTGAGGTATTAGTAGAGAATAGCTTTCATCTACTCCTATCCACGTCTCCAACGGAATTAGATGAGTCTGCGGCATATGATAAGATTTTACGTAATCGGAGAGCGGACGGAATTATTCTCTGGCCAGCATCGATCAAGGATCGCAACATTCTTAAGATTATTGAGTCAGGCTTCCCCCTCGTCTACCTGGGGAAATGGTCTCATGATGATGTTATGACTGTGGAGCGCGATGAATTCGGGGGAGCATATATGGTGACAAGTCATCTACTGCAACTGGGTAGAAAACGAATTGTGCATATTACAGGCCCTATGGAGTATCAAGTTAGTATTAACCGTCTAGAGGGTTATAAACAAGCACTTCAAGATAACAAAATTCTATACGATCCCTCACTAGTTATTGAAAAAGACTTTTTCATGCAAGCTGGCACAGATGCTGTTATGGAGCTTAGAGACCGCAAAGTGGATTTCGACGGAATATTCGCAGCGAATGACTTGATGGCCATAGGGGCTATGAGAGGTCTGCAAAAGTTAGGGAAATCCGTTCCCAAAGATGTATCTATTGTTGGCTGTGACAATATAGAGATGGCTAACCTGACTAACCCTACGCTAACGACTATAGATCAATCCATAAGGCAGGTTGGCAAGATTGCCGCAGAGAAAATGATAGCATTCCTCGGTAATGGGCAGGGGAAAGAGAATCAAACGATTGTACCAGCCCAATTAATTGTGAGGGAATCGTGCGGAGCAAGTAAAGAAAGTTAAGATTAGTTAAAACAGCTTTTTTTATTAAAAATTTAAATCGATTTAAATAAAGTTTGGGGGTGATTTCATTTAACATTTTCGGAGTATCTTTTATTGGGGGAGCAATGTGGTTGAAATTATCACCAGCTTGAATCATGCACCAAGGATTAAAATTGAAGGATATTATAGAGGAGGATTTCACATGACAATTGTACCGAGAAAAAAGGCATTTAACATCCTAGTGTACATACTCCTAGTCTCGATGTTGTTTGCACTCACAGCATGTGGTGGTAACAACACACCAAAATCAGGCACGGACAAAACAGTAACAGAACCCAAACAACCAAGCACCGACACCCCTGCAACAGATAAAGCTGAAAAAACCCCAGAGAAAAAAGTTACAGTTTCGTTCTGGAACGGTTTTACTGGACCAGATGGTGATTTGTTAAAGCAAATTGTGGATGAGTACAATCAGAACAATACGGATAATGTTGAAGTGAAGATGGATATTATGCCATGGGACCAACTGTTCCAGAAGCTTCCCCCATCCATCGCTACCCAGACAGGGCCTAACTTAGTCGCCATGTGGCCGGGTGCTGCAAGGCCATATATCGAGAACAAAACCTTCTTACCGCTTGATGATTTCTTCACTGTAACAGGAACTGACAAAGCTGGATTCACAGAATCCTCTCTAGAATTTGGGCAAGGTCGGACAGGGACTCAATATATGCTTCCTATGCAAACCAATGGTATTTATTTATTCTGGAATAAGAAGCTCTTTAAAGATGCAGGACTAGATCCTGAGAAGGCGCCTGCAACACTAGATGAGTTAGCTGAATTCGCCGCAAAGATAACGGATGCAAGTAAAAATCAGTTTGGTATGGCTCTACCTGTCAAAGGCTCCCCATTACACTTTATTCCTTTCTTGAAAGGCAATGGCGGGGATGTTGTGGATACAGCGAACTTGAAGTCCGTTCTGAATTCTCCGGAGAATATAGCCACCCTCACATGGCTTCAAGATCTTGCTAAGAACAAGAAGGTATCACCAGGAGGTGCTACAGGAGCGGATATGGATAAATTGATGATGAGCGGACAATTGGGTATGTTTATTACAGGTCCATGGCTTGTCGGGGGTTTGAAAGCTAACAATATCGACTTCGGTGTCTCCGTTCCTCCCGCTGGTTCCAAGTCTCAATTTATTGAAGTTGACGGCATAGGATTCTCGGTCCCAGATGGTACAACAGAGGAACAGAAGAACGCAGCATACATGTTTATTAAGTACTGGAGCTCTGAAGAGATCGTCAAGAAATGGTCGCTGGCAAATGGATTTCCTCCATTCTTGGAGAAGGTTCTGAATGATCCAGAAATTCAAGCTGATCCTATTGTCTCTGCTATGTCTGCTATGGGCAGTACCGGTGAGCCGTTCTTGAAAGGTTTGATCACTGCTGACCGAATTAATAACGATGTATTGTGGCCGATGATTGAGGCGGTCCAAGCTGGACAGAATGTAGCTGATGTTGTCAAGAAAGCTTCTGATGACATCGATGAGATACTAAAAACAGAACCATAAGTCGGAAGGCATTAATGGCCCGCCGTCGTGAGTGATGGCGGGCCATTAAATCTATCAAATAGAAGGTGTGGAACATGATCCAATATCTTAATTTCTTCAAGAAGCCTCAAGGAGCGGCATATTTATTTATCCTTCCTGCATGTGTGATCCTGCTCATATTTACGGTGATACCTCTTCTAGCAACACTAGTCATTAGTGTACTGAAAATGGATATTTTCCTTAAGGGCGCCTCATATTCTGGGATGGATAATTTTCAAAAGTTATGGGGTGATGAGCGATATTGGAATGCAATGAAGAACACCTTTTACTTTACGTTTGTGCAGATGCCGCTACAAATTATGCTAGCCCTTGTTGTTGCTGTTTTTGTCTCAGCCAACACGTTATTTCGCAAGATCCTGCGAACTGTATTTTTCCTGCCATTCGTATGTTCTTTAACAGCAATAGCCATAGTTTGGTCTTTTTTACTCGATCCCCAAACGGGGATGTATACACACTATTTGGATGTAATCGGACTGCCTCGACTGGAATTTCTTCGGGATCCCCAGCTTGCTATGCCTTCTATCATTGTAATGACGGTCTGGAGAAACTTCGGCTACAGTATGATTATTCTGATTGCAGGGATTCAGAGTATTCCACAATCGTATTATGAAGCGGCTCAGATTGATGGAGCAAGTAAGCTGAAGCAATTTAGCAATATTACCATTCCGATGCTCATTCCTGCACTCAGCTTTTGTGTTATTACAACGACCATTAGTGCTCTGCAGGTGTTCGATCAAATATTTGTAACAACACAAGGTGGGCCGCTCTACAAGACGGAAACAGTTGTTAATTATGTCTACAACACAGGATTCAAGCTGGCTCCTTTCGATTTAGGTTATGCATCCGCCATTTCTGTTTCGTTATTGGTTGTTATTATGGTAATCACCCTGTCTATGAATCATTTTTTTCTAAAAAAAGAAACAACGGATGTGCTATAGCTCTCGAAGGAGGAGGATATAAATCATGGGGAAGAAAATGACATGGGGAAAGGCAGCATCATATACGGGAATATTGTTCCTACTCGTAATTGTTCTGCATCCGTTTTTATGGCTATTTATATCCACATTTAAAGTTGAGCAGGAGTTATTGAAGTATCCCCCTACCTTCTTTGCTGAGTTTTACACACTCTCTCAATATATGAATGTCTGGGATCGGATACCCTTACTGGATTTTTTTGTGAACACGGTGATATTCGCGGTTACCGTAGCGGTGGTGTCCGTTTTTCTGGATTCGATGGCAGGTTATGCTTTTGCTAGAATTCGATTTAGAGGTAATAAGCTGTTATTCACACTGATTCTTATTACATTGATGGTACCTTTTCAGGTCTTAATGATCCCCTTGTTCGTAGAGGTTTATAAGCTAGGCATACTGAATACTTACTGGGGTTTAATACTACCCAGAGCAAGCAGTGCGCTAGGTATCTTCTTGATGCGTTCCTTCTTCATCTCACTACCTAAGGATTTGGAGGAGTCAGGAAGGGTTGATGGGCTGAATGAGTTTAGGATCTATTGGAATATCATGCTGCCGCTATGTAAGCCTGCGATGGTTACCCTAGGTATATTTCACCTAATGAATAACTGGAACGATTTATTATACCCACTTATGATGACTAGCTCAACCGAGATGAGGACACTATCGGCAGGAATTGCCATGTTCGTCGGACAAAGATCGATTGAGTATGGTGCCACACTTGCTGCAGCGACGTTAGCTTTACTTCCACTATTGTTTGTTTATGCTATTGCTCAAAAATATTTTGTTCAAGGTGTAGCTACATCGGGCCTTAAAGGTTAGAATGCGAATTCATTATATAGAGATAGAGGTGGAAGGATGAAAAAGGCAAAAATAATCGTCAGTAAAGATTTCACAATTGGTCGAACGAATGAACGATTATTCGGCTCTTTCATTGAGCATATGGGTAGTGTTGTTTATAACGGTATATATGAACCGGATCACGCAATGGCGGACAAGGATGGGTTTCGTCAAGATGTACTCGATCTGGTGAAGGCATTAAATTTGTCGGTGATCCGTTATCCTGGCGGAAATTTCAGCTCAGGTTATAACTGGGAGGATGGGATTGGTCCGAAGGAGCTGCGAATTCCTAAGACAGATATTGCGTGGAGAGCCATAGAACCCAATTCCTTCGGCTTGAACGAGTTCATGAAATGGATTGGTATGGTTGGTGCAGACCCTATTATGACCGTGAATTTAGGCACGCGCGGCATTGAAGAGGCTAGAGATATGATCGAATACTGTAATTTTAGTGAGGGAACGTACTGGAGTGATTTAAGAAAATCTCATGGCATTAAGACTCCTCATCATATTAAAACCTGGTGCTTAGGTAACGAATTAGATGGAGAATGGCAGGTCGCTAGGAAAACCGCCGACAACTACGGTTTGCTTGCCTGTGAAACAGCCAAAGCCATGAAATGGATAGACCCGACCATTGAACTTGTAGCCGTCGGTAGTTCAACTCGACAAATGCCTACCTTCCCGGAATGGGACAAGACTGTACTAACCCATACTTATGATCATGTTGAGTATCTATCCCTGCATAATTATATCGGCAAGCGTGAGGCGGATACGCCCACTTACTTAGCTATGCCTATGGATATGGAGAAACAAATTCAAGAGGTTATTGCGACCTGTGATTATGTGAAATCGAAGAAACGGAGTAAGAAGACGATGCAGCTTTCCTTTGATGAATGGAATGTATGGAGAGGACCGGATGTAGATTATACACCGTGGCAGATTGGTAGTCCTTATGATTGGGTGAAGTTCCACATGGAGGATGCCTTAGTGTTCGGTTCTGCGATGCTGACAATTCTAAGGCATTCAGATCGAATTACTATTGCCTGTCAATCGTTACTTGTGAATACGATTCCTCTTATTCTTACAGAAAAGGGGGGAAAGGCATGGAGAAATCCAACCTACTATCCGTTCGAGCATGTTTCTCGATATGGTAGGGGAGAAGTGTTACGCAGTCTAGTAGATTCCCCGAAATATGATACTTCCAGCTATACAGATGTTCCCATCGTGGATTCGGTGACCGTGTATAACGAGGAGAATGAAGAACTAACTGTATTTGCAATTAATAGAGGCGAAGAACCGATCATATTGGAGATGGATATCAGAGACTTTACGTCATATACGATTAAAGAGCATATCGTTCTGAAGCATGACAGCTTACACGCTGTCAATACATCAGACAATCCTCTTGAGGTGCGTCCGCGGCAATGTCAGGACACTTTGCTTAATGACGGTCGGGCGACAAGTATGTTAGATAAGTATTCATGGAATGTCATCCGTTTTCATATTGCCTAGTTGTTATTGAATTAAGAAGATTTGATGTAGTTCAAAGGGAGTTGCAAAAAGTGAACCTCCTTTTTGCAGCCACTTCATCACTTAATAAATAAAGGTAGCCTTAAAAATTAGAAACCAACTTCTTGAGTAGTTTAATATCAGTGGTGTTCTCTTCGACGCATACGGCAAGTTCCCTTACTGTAGCTTCAAACTCTGTGTTCATGGCTACTTGCTCGAACGTGGCATCTAGCTTAGTCTCCATGCGGGTAAAATCGGAAGCCATGAAATCAATTTTAGAGTGTAGTTCAGCGATATCGTCCTTGGTAGCCATGTTGGCGATATCGTCTTTGGTAGCCATGTTCGCCATTTCTCCAGCCATACTATCAATCCGAGATTCAATCGTGTTAAGCTTGTCCATCATTCTGTGAAGTATCTCCTCGCTCAATTGAGCACTCCCTTTCAAAAACTAAGATTTTTCGAACATGTGTTTGTGTTTATTATACCAGAAATGGTAGGTCAAGGAAAGTAGGTAATTGGGAAAAATAACGGGAAATGAATGATAATGAACAAGTGTTAGAACGAAAAACTAAGCTGTTCTACTTGCGGGTTGTTGGGCTATCTTATCGACTTTCACTGATGCGGATTGTTCGGCTAGAATGTTAACGAATTTATACTTTTTTAGTAAAGAGTTTGTTAATTGTTTAATCGACTCTACATAATCCCGATTTGCATAAGCTTGGCCGTACAGCTATAAATAAGCGGGTATTAAATGTGGATAATGTGTCCGTAGGGTTTGATAATACCATGCTTTCACTTCCGTTGATAATCGTAGCAGTGACACCATGGCGGCTCGATGGTCGTCTTTGGCTGCCCTGAATAACTCATCTAGTCCTTCCGCAGCATTCTCTTTAATCAGAATATGGTTTTGGAACTCATCCTCAGCTCCCATACCAATAAATGATTGAAAGGCTCGTGCATAACAGAAGCTACAGCCATGAGCACATCCGCGATAAGGATTGATTGACCAATCGAATGGCATGCGTTCTTCTTTTACTTTATTTAAAGTTTGCTTTGTTTGGATAAATTCCCTAATTGTGATGTTAGAGATACAATACTTATTTCAATCCATGGGGTTTCCTAAACGCACTGGTATAGCACTTCGACCCTTTTTAAATCTTTAAAATTATTCCTATTCTTTTGACATACACATGGTAAGATATAGGAATATATATATCATAAGAAGGTGCCGAATGTATACGAGATTGAAGTTAATATTGTACGCCTTGATATTGATTATACTACTAATTTGTACGAATACGGATACGTTCTTGGTACTCATATCGGGTGACCCAGAAGCTCTAAGAGAATTATCTCGTGGAAGTGTAGTCATATTATTGTTATTCACGATCGTGTTGATGACTTTACAGAATATGTTTCCTGTCATTCCGTTATTGTTGCTGATTTCTGTGAATGTTTCCGTATTTGGCTTAACGATAGGTTACCTTTGGAGTTTGCTTGTCAGTATTGCTGGTGCAGTTATAGCTTTTATGTTTTCCCGGTATTGGTTTCAGGCTACTTTCGTAAAATATGTCAATGCCAAGTTAAAGCTAAAAATAGAGGAGAAGGGCTTCTGGTTTGTATCTGTGGGTAGAATATTACCGTTTATGCCGTCCAGTGTAATTAATGTCGCTGCGGGGGTAAGCACAATTCGCTTCAGAAATTTTTTCTATGCAACCGTCGTAGGTGATTTTGTTTATTTTATGGTTCTCTATATGATTTCTCAAGGCTTCGTCTCCATAGAGTGGAGAAAGTGGTTCTAGTAGGAAAGTATCAATAGAGATCCAATAATAAATAGAACAGAGCCACCTTTCTTACAGATTTATCTGCATGAAAGGTAGCTCATAATAGATCATTGATTAGACAAATTGGCTTTGAATCAAAGTCGAATATTGATTTAATTGCCGGACTTCAAGTCGGTTCAACTCACTTAGTACTATTGGGTTACGAACGCGGGCCTGAATACTCTCGGTTATTCCCTCAAGCTGTAAATTATACTTGGCGTTCAATGGATACTCTTGACGCTCAATAAAGCTGGCGACAGTTAGAAATGCTTGTAGTTGTTCTGCTTTCTCGGGCTCTTGCTTCCAGTTGCGGAATAACCATGCGTATAAGTCGAGATGGAAATTTGCCATAATCCCGCTATAACCCGCTAAGCCTAGACGATATGACTCAAGAAGAGTCGCCGTGTTGGCATTGTACAGCTTCAACTGAGTGCCTTCCACGGCTTTTTGTCTGCGCGCAATCTCCAATGCATCACAGCATGTATCCTTCAAGAAGTAAAATCGGCCGGTATCTGCCAACCAACGAAGCAAGGAGGGGGTAACCAATCTTTTGTAAGGAAGCGGGCACTCGTACATACCGAATGATACATCGGGTACATGCTTTAGAATATGCTCAACTCGTTGCATCAATATTTCGTCTTCTTCATTCACCAATGCCAGACGATTGCTGATCATTACGAATGCTTCAATACCAGTATCCGCTATTGTCTTAATCTCTTCAATTTGATCACTTGGTGCTTCAGAGATATGTCCAGAAGCAATAACCGGAACACGTCCAGCCGCTTCCTTCACAACAAATGCCGCAAGCTCCGCTCGTTCCTTCAATGACATATAGAACATTTCGCTTGATTGGCAGATTGCGAATAAACCGTCCGCTCCATGCTCAATGTACCAATTGATCAGCTTGGACATTGCTCGATAATCAATGGATTTATCCTCATTAAATAAAGTCACCATCGTAGGCCAATTGCCGTCTGGCATTCTTATACTCATCATATACATCTCCTCTTTGTTTGCATTATTTCAATATGAATCAACCACCTGTACCCACCGCAAGCCCTAATAACTTCGGTAAGAACAGTACAAACTCAGGAATATAAGTGATTAGGAATAGAACAACAATCATCACATAAACCATTGGCATGGTCTCTCGAATAACTTCACGTAGTGGGGTTTTGGATACCCCAGATGTAATGAACAGCAACATCCCAAACGGTGGAGTAGAGAGCCCAATCATCATGTTCAGTGTAATCATCACACCGAAATGCACAAGATTGATATCAAGAGCAACCACTAATGGAAGTACGATAGGAATAAAAACCAACGTAATTGCCGATGTATCCATAATCATACCCAGCATTAGAAACAAGACGTTAATCATCAGGAGTAGTAAAAAAGGGTTATCTGTTAGGTTTAACATGAATTGAGAAATTAACTGTGGGATTTGTTCCGATGCCACGATGAACGAGAAGGAAAAGGCTGTGCCAATAAGCAGTCCCAGATTCCCTATCGTAGAAACGGTCTCCTTCAGTAAATGAAATAATGATTTTAATCCCAATACCCTATATACAAAGAAGGAAATGAGCAGCGCGAACAAAGCAGCGACTGCGCCTGCCTCAGTTGGAGTCATCACACCACCGTAGATTCCTCCAAGCAGAATTACAGGTGTAAGCAATGCGGGAAAAGCAATTACTGTGTAACGAAGAAATTGATAGAACGTAAAACGTTCGGCAATTGGATAATTACGTTTGCGTGCAATATATACAATATAAATGATAAGTGCGATGGCAATCAGTAGCCCGGGAATGACACCTCCGATGAATAGAGCGCCTACGGATGCTCCCGATAGCATGGCGTATACGATTAACGGAATACTTGGTGGGAAGATAGGACCGATTGTCGATGAAGTTGCTGTGATCGCACTAGCAAATCCACCGCTATATCCATGTTTTTTCATATGTTCAATTTCCAGCTTACCGATGCCCGCGGCATCTGCTATGGCAGATCCGGTCATACCAGAGAATATCAGTGAGTTAACAACGTTTACATGTCCTAAACCGCCTTTATAACGACCAACTATCGATAGAGCAAATGTGAATATTTTGTCAGCAATCGCACCATTATTCATTACATTAGCTGTAAATATAAATAAAGGGACGGCCATAATTACATAAGAGGTGTATAAACTGTAAACAATGGTGTCAACCAACAAACCGAGATCCTTGCCAGACAAGAAAAAATAACATACAGCTGTCACAAACATACTAAGAGCGATAGGCATACGGGCGATAAAGCAGATAGCAAATAAGGCTAGTACGATCCAAACAACCATACTCATAGTGACCCACCTTTCGGCTCAGTTAAATCCGTTGAAATAAGTTTGTTTGAATGACCGAATAGCTTTCGTAAGTGGATTACAAATTCCCGTAGCGAATAACTAATTAAGAAAAGCAATGTGACTAGAAAAGGTGAAAATGCAATATTAAAAGGGATCTTTAGAACAGATGATTTCTCAATATTCAGAAAGGCAATATAATCGTAAACCGGATAAAAGGCAATAGCTGCAGCTGCAGCCACCAGTAAGTGACAACTTGCTGTTACAAAGTGTTGAGCTTTCTCCGGGAGTTGGTCATAAACAACCGTAAATTCAACCACATCATGTTTACGGATGGCATAACAGGAGCCGAATAGTACCGTCCAGACAAAACAGATGATGCTTACTTCATTTGGCCAAACCCAAGGCTCCTCCAATAAGTACCGCGAGAAAATCTGCAGGATAAAGGCGATAAACATGGAAGAAAAGGTGATCATCGGCACATATAGTGTAACAACATCAAGTAAGAAAACGCCTGTTTTTTTTAGTTTCTGCAACTTTTTCCCTCCTGTACACATAAATGCGCCGCCTCCACCTTAGGAGGCAGCAGCACATGGATTACTAATTTTTATTTGGCAAGTTCTTGTACTTGATTGTAAATTTCCATATCCCAATCTTTTGTAAACTCCGAGTCTTCGGCATATGCTTTTTGTACGGTTGTACGGAATGCTTCCATATCTGGTGTATTTACTTGAAGACCCTGTGTTTTGAAGAAATCGACAAGCTCTTGCTCAGCCTTGATATTCATCTCATCGCAGAATTGACGAGCCTTCTCAACTGCTTCCAGGACTTTCCCTTGTAGCTCGGCACCCAATTCTTGCCAAACCTTCTCATTAATTGTTGGGAACACTGAATCTACAACGTGTCCGGTTAAGGTGATATTCTTGGTCACTTCATAGAACTTGGCGTTCTGTACAGTTGGAAGCGGATTGTCCTGCATGTCAACCGTTCCGGAACTAAGCGCTAAATACAATTCGGAGAAAGCTAGTGGAGTAGGGTTCGCGCCAAGTGCTTTACCAAGGAACAACCATGCTGGCGTATTCGGCATACGCAATTTTACGCCTTTCATGTCTTCTGGTGTATTAATAATTCGACCAATATCTTTGTAATTTAAATGACGGGATCCAAGATAGAATGCTCCGAGTGGACGTGCACCTGTCTCTTGTACAACCTTCTCAAACAAATCCTTGCCGATTTGACCATTCATGACCTTAGTCATATGATCATAATCTTTGAATGCATAACCCGCGGAGAGCATTCCGAACATAGGAACATACTCTGCTAGGTTGGCTGAAGCGGTATAAGCCATATCTACATTACCGCGAAACAACGCCTGTCTTTCGTTATCCTGGGTGAATAGAGAGGAGGAGTGATAGATTTCGACTATAATCTGACCATTCGTCGATTTCTCTATCTCTTCTTTAAAAACCTCCATTGCTTTCGTGTGAGTATCATTTGGTACGCTGGCTGTAGACCACTTTAATGTGAAGGTTTTGGCTGGTTCCTCAGCTGGTTCAGGTGCAGGAGTAGCTGCTGGTTCTTTTGTCGCTTCTTCTTTAGGTTGATTATCTGTTGCACCTTCTGTGTTGCCGTTGGAGTTTCCACAAGCTGTTGCGAACATAGCAATTACAAGCAGCAGTGTTACGAGCCAATATACCTTTTTTGAAGTGTTCGTTTTCATTGTTCATTTTCCCCTTTCGAATCATCGTGAATTATTGTTGACTACCCATTCATTTAATCATGGTTACCGGCCGTGCGTAACATCCAGTTCTCTGTATCCGTTTTTCAAATTTCGCACTAGCTCCACCACGAACCAAATAGGCTACATGGTGCATAGGTATATGAAACAGAGGTGCAAGATTTGGAACAAAAAAAGCTTGTTCCTTTAGGTGAACAAGCTTTTTGGATTTTGAATTTTCAACGAGTAAGGTTCATTGTGTTTGTGTAAATCGGTTCATAGCGTGGTTATAAATATTCTCCAAATATATGGCGCCCGCATCGATAAGCTGATCTCGAAAGTCGGTATACTCCTCAAGCGGTTTGGTTCCCATAATAAAGGCGTCAATCTGCGGAATAAGCAGCTTGTCTAGCTTAGCCATAATCTCACGTACCCGCACAACCTCTATCGTAGTCAATGGCGGCTCTATCATCTGTTCTACATAAGCGTTGTCTAGATGAATGGTCTCCAGTATACGTGCATATTGGTTCTGCATCAATTGTTCTATAGGGAGCTCATCCACATACAGCCCAAATGCCAGAGAACCAGTCCCTATTGCCCCCTGCATCGTATGAACTGGATCCTCGGTCTTCAAATATAGCTCGCGAACTTCCGGATTGATCATATATTGACCATCTTCTATCGTGTAGTGAGTGCCAAGTATGCCATAATTCATAAGGCTTGAACCCTGTGGACTATACATCCAATCAAGAAATTGAATCAACAGCTCGGGATTTTTCGCTTTGGCATTAATCGCATACAGTTGATCTCCAATTTGTGCAGGGGATGATAAGCTGCGTCGTTGACTTTTATGATTGTGGGGTACAGGGATCAACTCAAGCTTTCCTTCGGGTTCACTCTTCAGAAGAGATTGTCCCATAGTCATTGAAAAGTCGACCGTATCATAATAGAAAAATGAGCTTCCTGAAACCATATTCTCTACCCATTGTTGTGTTGTTGTCACCATATAGTTTGGATCTAGCACTCCGGAAACGTATAAATCATTCAGGTAGCGGAGTACAACCGGGAAATCCTGAGAGATTGGTCCATAGACAAAACGGCCATCAACATTACCTTGGTTGGGTTCGTAATAAAGTCCATTCGTTCCGAATCCAGAACCAAGCGGATAGGCTATAGTATCTAGAAGATTAATAGTGCCTTTACGATTGGTCCATGGAATAGAGTCAGGGTAAAGCTGCTTTAAAGTCTTCAGTGTGTCTGCAAGCTGAACAAAGCTAGTTGGAACTGGCAAATGATGCTGATCCAATAAATCCTGACGTATTACCGGTCCATAGCTACTAATAGAACCCGCGGTTGACTTTTCACGATGGATAATCGGGAATGCATATAACTTTCCACCAACCATCAATTTTTGGATATCTGGATTTTGTTCCAACAGTGCTTGGAAATGTGGAGCATGCTGAACAAGGTATTCATTAAGCGGTAGAAAAACACGTGACTCTGAAAAATCGATCAAATTTTGCTGGTTTACCTGAATAATATCCGGAAAATTCTTGGTGGCGAGAGCAACCTTCTTTTTCTCTTCATAATGGGCTAGGGGTACTGCTTCGAATTCAAGATCTATGTTCGTTTGTCTTAATACCTCTTTGAAGACGGGTGCATTCTTATTGATATATTGATTAGGGTGTTCATACCGCATGACCTTTACGCGGGTTTCATGATCCACGAGCCACCCTGTTTTTTTGGTTTGATCCTCTTCGCTATAGTAAACAAACAACAATAGTGAGATGAGGAATAATATAAACACTAGGGATAAGCTCATCGTTCTTCTGCTTTTCATATTCTTCGCCCTTTCTCTGGTATTCTTATTCTATTAAAAAGATCAAACGTCGTCCATGCTCTTTGCTATAATTATAAAGCAACTGAGATAAGGGACTGATGAACGTCCTTAGTAATTGGAGATGATGTAGTGCTTCGTATGCGATTTCGCGAGTTGAAGAAGAATAAATTATTCCTGCGAATGCTGATCTATTTCGCTTCTTTATTGATCCCAATCATACTGGTAGGGGTAATAACCTTTCAATATTCAACAAACGTAATGAAACGTGACTTCTCTAATTCAATTAGACAAAACTTAATTTCTTCAGCCGGTACCATTGAAATATATATGAAAACAGCTCAAGAAACGAGCATTAATTTTTTTCGGAACGATACGGTGCAACAGCTGCTGATACCTTATGATCAAGTTGATGCTGAGCACCGTACAGAGTGGCACCACATACCACGCATTATTAGAAGCAGCCAGAATATCGTAAATGAGTATATTAACAGCATGTTCGTCTATTTAGATTATCAAAAGGTTTATACAGGTGAAGGTATAGAAGACTATAACTATTACTTCGTATATAACCAATATGCTTCCTATAATTCAGCTTTCTGGAAGCAGCTCTTATATGAGGAACAGTATGCTCAGGTATTGTCGCCTTCTAGACTAATTAATACCGCGATGAATGCCAGTGAAGATGTAGTTCCAATCGTAACTACAAACCGAGTGGGGAATGCTAATGCAGCGATGATCATTAATGTTTCATTGGATAAGCTGAAGGACACTCTACAGAACAATTCTATATTTTCCAGTACGGAATTTATAGTAGTCAACGAGAGGAATCAGATTGTACTCAGTAGTCAGCCAACATGGGATAGATCCACCGTTCTTTCCATTCTCGATAATGAATCTGATGACTCTTATGATGATTTCGAAGAGCTTTCTCTAAACGGTCAACAAATGCTTGTCATGCAGACCGAATCCGAGCACCTCGGCTGGGCCTATTATGCACTGACTCCCTCGAATGAATTTAACAAGCATGCTAGAGAAATTCTGATTATGACCTTAGTGACCTGTATGATTCTGATTATATGTGGAATTGTATTGTCACTAATATTTAGTATGAATCTCTACAATCCGATACGTACGATCAGGGATATTCTTATGGAGACCGAGGATCGTGCTCAGTCGGGAGGATCGAATACAGACAACGAGTTTGATTTTATTAACCAAAGAATTACTTATTTGGTCGACGACAGCCAAAGCTATAAGAATAAATTTGAACGTACCTCACATGAATATTTGGATAATTCGTTTACACAGCTTCTCAAAGGAAATCCTATAGAAATTGAGGAGTCGTTCAATCTATTGTTAAAGGACCCAATTGGCTTTTGCCATTCTGGTTTATTATGCTGCAATGTATGGTTTGAGTTTACGGATGAATTCTATTCGGAGGTTCTGGATACGGATCGTCTATTGATTCAGGAAAAATTAAAGCGGATCTTATGGGTGCTGTTAGAGAATCAAACGCCCGTTTACGTGCTGGAATATCAGAAGCATCTCTTTGTCTGCATCGTAAATATGGCGAGCGCAGAGGATTTAAAGCTGTTGGAACAGGGGATTGAAGAGATCGCCCGCTGCTTTGAGTACGATTACCGTTACTGTCGAATTGCCTTCGGTATCGGAAATCTCTATCAAGATAAGAAAGATCTGAGCCATTCCTTTAATGAAGCGATGACAGCGCTTGATCATCGGGATCCGTCTCAGAAATTCCAAACCATACGCGCTCAAGATTTGAATATCCATTACACTCTCCAAATGACCTATAATTTCGAAACCCGTATCTTAAATTGCCTAAAAAGCAACGACAAAGCCAATCTTACCCGGTTATTACAAGAGATTGTGGAGGAGAATCGCTCCAAACAGGTGTCCCATTCGGATATGAATCGTTTATTCGGGGAGCTCTATCATGTAGGTATTCGTTATGTGGCTGAACAAGGTCTTGATATTGGCGAGTTTATCAGGGAAGAGAAGGAATGGAACGACCGCACATTGCGTCAGGAAGATCGGCTTGATAATCTAACCCGTTTCTATCAACAAATAATGGACCGAACTCGAATGCCAGCTGGTGAAGAACAAGGCTCAATCGTATCCTTGATACTCGATTACATCCATCAGAAATTCAGACAGGACATTTATTTGGAGAAGATCGCCTCCGAGATGGGCGTGTCAGCCAGCTACATCTCCAGAGTATTCAAGCAGAAGACAGGTACGAACTTAACTGATTATGTTAGTCGCATACGTATGGAGGAAGCTAAACGCTTGCTCCTTGAGACGAAACTCACTATAGAAGATGTCGCTAATCAAGTAGGAATTCCAAGCCGAACCACCTTCATTCGGATATTCAAGAAGAGCGAGGGTACTACCCCAAGTAATTATCGAACAATCGAGAAAAAATTATAATTGCGAAACCAAATGGATACTGTAATTACAGGAAAGGTACCAATGTACAACAAAACGGCATCCATGGGTGCCGTTTTGTTGTACATTGGTATTATTTCGAATCATATCGAATATGTAAATATGTGAGCCGTTTTTAAAGGAGGTTGAGAAGGTGCATTCTGCTAAACCATACACGGAAACCTTAAATCTGCACACTATCGTCACATTTAAGGCGCTCGTCGAAGCAATCATCCCATCCACGCACAATCTTTTTGTTTATGGGCCTGTGCATGCTGTGGGTGCTGTGGAACTGTTTACTTACGAGTACATGATCTGGGCAATGGATCACAGTCTTACGATTCACTTGGGATTGAGTCTTACCCCCATTCCGTTAGCAACACCAACAGCCCACCTGCTCGATGCGGGTGCAATTCAATTAATTGCTTCAGGCAGGGCGAAGGACCCACAGACAGCTTCAGTTGAGGGTGGTGGGCCTTTCTCAACGCTTTCGCATGCTGATCGTTTTCGAGCCCTGGCGATTTTAGAGCAAGGTGCAGTAGATCCAGGATATTTGCCACAACCCTACCAATACGATCTCGGATATGTCCAATTTATTGTGGATTATCTAAACCGAGCTACCATGTTTGGTTATTATTCGGAATGGTCTGCATATGGAACAACACGACTCAACTATCCTGATCAACGAGTACTGGAACACTTCCCCCTAAGTTGGGTTCAAGTCGGTTACCCGGGAGTTTCCTTGGGATATCGAGATTACCGAGGTACTATGGCAACAATTATACATGAAGGGGGGGGCTCCTCGATTGTATAATGCTGATGTTATTGTTATCGGATCTGGCGGTGGTGGTGCAGTTGTAGCTAAAGAGCTTGGCGAGTTAGGTCTTAAAGTGTTAGTGCTTGAGGCTGGTCCATGGTATGGCAATAAGAAGTGGCCAAAGCCTAATGAACACAGGGGTGCTGAATGGAGTTCCAGTCCAGAGGATTTAGATATAACCCTCTTCAAGCAACATTATAATCAATTCGAGAACAATATGAATGATGTAGTATCGGGTAGATTTCGATTTGGACCTGCTGATCGCCGTCGTGCTCCCTGGCATAGGATTGAACGCCAGACTGGTGATATATGGCAGCTCTCCGGGGTAGGTGGAACAACACAGCATTATTGGGCAAATTCTCCACGTGCTTTTCCTTCAGCCATTGATAATGTCTGGCCAATTTCTTACAGAGAGCTGATGCCTTACTACGAGAAAGCGGAGGCAACCCTCCCGGTTCAGTTTGCTGCGATAACTGCAAAAGAAGAGTTGTTTTTTTATGGAGCCAAAAAGGCAGGATGGTCTTTTATTCCTACACTGAATGTAGAAAGCCCGGGATATCGTCAACATCCTAATGCGATACTGCCTCCCAACGAACATTTAATGGATCCCAATTATTCCTTGGAGCAATTAGATCATATGGAAGGCTGCACCTTGAGGGGGCATTGTGTCAATGGGTGCTCTACAGGTCCCTCTGTGGATAGGGTTGCCAAACGGTCTACGAATGTAAGTTATATCCCTCTTGCTCTCAGAACGGGGAATGTGGCGATTCGACCGAATTCATTCGCCGTACAGATAATGACAGAGAAGGATCCTGCTGAAGGACTACGTGCATCAGGTGTGCAATTTCGCGATACATGGACAGGAGAGGTGGGTGAGCTTACAGCCAAAGTGGTAGTTATGGCAGCAGGCTGTGTTGAAACGCCGCGTCTTTGGCTCAATTCAGGGCTGCCTCATAATGAATGGGTTGGCAGAGGGTTAACGCATCATTACTTTGATTGGGTATCAGGTATATTCGATGAGAAGGATTTAATGAGCATTATCGGAATTCCGAATGTTAATCCTTTTGTAGGTCATACTTCTGGGGGCAGGGTGGACTATCCAGGTCTCGGCTCCTTCCAAGTATCCGGTTTAAGTCCGGGCTTATCCACCTTTCTAACATACGGCTTCAGTGAAGCAGGCTACAACTTCTTGAACCCTCCCCAACCGGGAGACCCATGGGATATTCGTGGTCGAGTTGTTGGTCAGAAACTAAAAGAATTGATGATAGACTATCCAAGAACGATGAGCATGTTAATACTTACTGATGATGAGGTTGATTTCCATAATGGTGTATTTGTTGATCCATTGATCAAAGACGAGCATGGTCCAATTCCAGTCTTTCGATATATTCCTACTAAGAAATCCAGTCAACGGCGCGATCAACTGGCCAAATATGCATCTGAGCTTCTCAAGGCTGCCGGAGCCAAAAAAGTCATTCGTTCAGTATTGCCCGCAGGATTTATTCTTCATGTGGAGAGCACTATGCGAATGGGTTTTGTAACGGACTCGAAGTGTGAAGCACTTCAAGTCAAGCGATTATATATTGCTGATAACAGTGTTCACTTTAATGGAATCGGTGGTCCTAACCCAACCCTCACGACACAAGCATTGGCAACGCGTACAGCAGAAATGATTGTTAATAAGTATTTCACCTAGTCCACACCTTACGAATAGACAGGTCAGGAGCCATTATCCGACCTGTCTATTTTTCTATGGTAATCGCATAATAGAACACCGTGGTAGACAGAGTAAGTATTATTATAAATACGATTGCCTTCCATATTGTCTTAGCTGACATTACACATCACCTTCCATATTGTGGGTTCAGTCATCCTTAAGTTAACTAAATGCAGACAATAATATACTACTAATCGGTCATACTGTAAATTTGGATAACTTATAGATGATTTGGAAAGTTTATACGGAGAGGAAATATATTAATATATTAAAGGTGAGTAGAAAATGACTCGTAAAGGAAGGTTATCGACGCGGATACAAAAAAAATTAGAGGAGCTAGACTCCGGAGCTAATCCAAGCATATTCGATGATGTTGAAGACAATGAAGAGATGCTAAGGAAAACATTCTCCTACTGTTCTGATTTTGTTATGAAAAAAATTAACCATAGGGATGGGACTCCATGTACGTTGGTTTACATACAAGGGTTAGTCGACAGTAAACATTTAGAAGATGTATTGATAAATTCATTACTAAAGACCAAGACAGTCGGAGATGTATCTAGCTCTAAGGAGCTTATTGGACTCATAAAAGAGAAGCTGCCCACGGCAGATGTGGGGGTAATTGACAACCTAAATGATGCTACTCTGAACATTGTCAATGGGCGAATCGTTCTATTCGTCGATTCATCGATTCAGGCCATCTCTATGAGTGGACATGGTGAGGTGCACCGCGCCTTGGACGAGCCGAGTACAGAAGCGCTAATTCGCGGTCCTCGAGTCGGCTTCAATGAGGATATCCATACGAATATGTCTTTAATACGCCTTCGTCTGCGCACCCCTCATCTGAAGATGGAGGAAACCATAATTGGAACAATTTCTCGAACAAAAGTCATGGTAACCTATTTAGATAATATGGCTGCTCCAGAGCTTGTTACGGAAGTGAAGACTCGTCTAAAGAAGGATGAGATGGGCAGTGTACTGGAGTCAGGTTACATTGAGGAGATGATCCGAGATGCGCCATATTCACCATTTCCAGTAATGAAGATGACAGAACGGCCAGATTCGGTTGCTGCATCCTTAATTGAAGGAAGAGTGGCTATCCTTACGAATGGAACACCCATGGCGCTTATCATCCCAATGACCTTCTGGCAAACGTTCCAGACTGTTGAAGATTATTATATGAACTTTCTCTTTGCTACCTTGTTACGTTGGATTCGTTATTTTTTTGCTGGTATTGTGGTTTTTCTTCCGTCCGTTTTTATTGCAATTACAACCTATCATCCAGAGATGCTTCCAACAGCCCTTGCTTTGAGCATTGCGGGGTCTAGAGAGATTGTTCCTTTTCCTACTTTAGTGGAAACACTACTGATGGAGGTGATTTTTGAAGCCTTACGAGAAGCGGGGATACGGCTTCCGCGACCGATTGGTCAAACTATCAGCATTGTTGGCGCACTCGTAATTGGTCAGTCTGCGGTCCAAGCAGGAATTGTATCAGCCCCTATCGTCATTATAGTAGCATTGACAGGCATAGCAGCTTTTCTAATTCCTGACACGAATACAGCGCAGGGCTTTCGAATTGTGCGTTTTCCACTCATGGTCTTAGGAGGAAGCTTTGGTTTGTTTGGTATTGGAATGGGAACTCTGGCTTTATTGATTCACCTTGTTAACATTCGTTCTTTCGGTACGTATTATATGTGGCCTATTGCACCATTCAAGGCAGGAGGATTATGGGATGTAGCGGTTAGAGCTCCTTGGTGGATTATGAACAAGCGTCATCTTCGTACCAGAAAGGAGCAAACAAAAGAATGATGCGCATGCAAACGATTTATCGATGCTTAGTTCTATTGGTATTCATCATATGTTTGACGGGGTGTTGGGATAGTATAGAAATGGAAGATCGTGCGTTCGTCATGGCCAGTGGTTTCGATCTCACAGAGGATGGACAGGTTGAGGCTACTTTGCAGATTGCGCTTCCTACTGGATTATCGATTGCTATGCAAGGTGGAGGGGCAACAAAAGAGCCTTTCGTAGTGGTTACAGACAAAGGGAGAGAAGGAACAGATATTCTTCAGCATCTGCAGGAAATGATATCACGAAGAGTCTTTCTGGGTCATAGGGGAGTCATTATATTCGGTGAAGCATATGCCAGAGAAGGAATTGATGAAATTCTGGATACATTTCTGCGATCACCTGAAAGCCGGTATACAACCTTCATTCTGACTGCCAAAGGAGTAACGGCTAAAGAAATTTTGAACACACCGCATCAGTTTTTAGAGGAAATTCCGGCTCTGGGTCTGAAGAAAAAACAACAGATTGGCATTAGTCTAGCGGTAAAATTGAATGAGTTTCTGGATGCTATAGCATCGGATGGAAAGTCTCCTATGACCGGGGTCATACAGGTACTGGAGAAAAAAGCGGATCAGAAGATATTTAAATTGGGTGAGGCAGCGGTGTACCAAGATAATAAATTAGTTGGTTTTCTGCCGGAGGAAGAAATGAAAACTTTATTTATGCTGAGAGGGGAGGCTGAAAACCAAAATCTAACGGCGCAGGTTAAACCGATAGAAGAAGGTTTTAAGGGAACAATGGGCGTTAGGGTATTAAGATCCAAGTCCACAATCGATATCCAGATTAAGGATGAAATTCCTGAAATCATGATCACATTAGAAGCACGTGTTGTGGTGCTGGAGAATGATTCAAAGCTAGATCTTAGTAAGGAAAAGAAGCTGAAAGAAGCTGAAAGTAAATTTAATGAGCAGGTGGATCAAAGATTTGTAAGTATGCTTGAACACATTCAAAAGGAATTTAAAGCGGATGTTTTTGGTTTTGGCAATGAAGTTCATATCAAGCATCCTGAATATTGGAAGATGAACAAGGATAAGTGGAAGAAAATCTACCCTAAAATCCCCATTAGTACCCGTGTTGATATCACCATCATTGGTATCGGAAGAGCGCAAGCACCTCCGCATTTAGAAAAATGATAATAAGGATGGTTTACTAATGAAAATAAGCGGCATACAAATTTTTTGGATGATCGCTGCCATGGAATTGGGTATGACCTTACTGATGACAATGACATCGAGCTTGCAGGCTGCGAAACAGGATGCTTGGATTTCCATGATTATTGCCGGAGGTATCGCACTCTTCATTGCGTTTGTAGCGACTCAACTAGCTGTACTGTACCCTAATCAGACCCTTGTGCAATTCACTGAAACGATATTGGGTAAATGGATCGGTAAATTCGTGATTGTGATCTATATGGTTCAGTGGTATACGATTATTCCTATTATCCTACGTCAATTTACGGACCTCATTGAACTATTACTTCTTCCATCTACACCAAGAGCACCTATAGTAATATTGATGGTCCTGCTGGTTGTGTATGTTACATACGCAGGGGGAATTGATGGGATTGGACGCTGCAGTGAGGTATTGGGACCGATTATCATAGTGATGGTTTTGTTGGTTCTATTCTTTAGTCTTAATAATATTACTTTCAAACAAATATTACCCGTCTATCGAGACCATGGAATCATGCCTATATTTAACGGAGCACTTGCTCCCGCATCTTATCTTGGACATGCCGTTGAATTTGTGATGCTTGCTGCATTTATGGACAATCCAAGCAAGGGGTCACGTTACGTCTATTGGGGTGTATTAATTGCGAATGTGCTTGTGGTTCTATCCACAGCCATGGTCGTTTTAACTATTGGGATCAATCTCTTACCTACGATGTGGTATCCATTCTTTGAGATGACAAGACAAATATCGATCTTCGCATTTATTGAGAACTTGGACGCGATTGCAATTGTGATATGGATTTCCAGCGTATTCATTAAGCTAGCCATTTATATGTTCATTACTTGTTATGGAACAGCGCAATTTCTAAAAATAAAAAACTGGAGAATGTTGATTTGGTTTGTTGCTCCTTTTGTTACTATACTTGCTATTATTCCCCGGAATGTCACGCAATCCACAACCCATTACTTATTAAATTATTGGGTTCCGGTTGTGCTTCCCATCAACATGATAGGTATCCCCTTATTATTATTAATCATAAGTAAAATCCAAAAAAGAAGAAAACGAGCAAATCTTAATTGACCCTAACATAAAGTCCAATTTAGAGGATCGCATCGCTTCAATTACAACATGGTGTCCTCCTTGTAAGGTTTTGCTACCTATCCTTTAGTTGGATTAAGACCAATGGGTGTTTATGAGCAGATGATTGACAGATATATCGTAAAATCTAGAGCCGTAATGTAGGATCTACTCGAGGCTATATACCATACAATGAAATGCTTGAATACCAGTTGGAGTCGGTCGTTCATATGTATCTGTATGAACGAAGCCGGCTTTTTGGTATGCATGAAATGCCCGAAGGTTCCATGTTAGAACTTCAAGATCAATGTTATTGCTTGGTATTCGTCTCACTGCCTCTTTAGCAATTGCTCGAGCGAAGCTAGCCCCATTCCCGCTACCACATCGATCTGGGTGTAAACCGAATCCAAGACGGGTAACACCGAGCATAGGGAAAAATTGGGTAAATCCAATTAATTCCTGATGTTGATCTAAGACAGCTGCATATTGCTCCGCCCGAATTTGCGGATCAGCAAATTCGTAACCGGTAGCTTTCATATCAAGCCAATTCTGCCAATTATAGATATGGTACGGTTGGGGATATCGCCAAGAACAGATGGACTCCGCGTGATCGATATTCATGGGAACACATAGAAACTTCGATGTGTTCTCCATGATCAGAGGGTTTTGATTTCAAGTAACTCATATTCAATTAACCCAGCAGGCGCATGAACGGTAATTTTGTCACCAACAGCTTTTCCCATAAGAGATTTACCTAATGGACTCTCGTATGAAATTTTATTATCTAGCACATCCGCTTCAGCAGCGCCTACGATCCTATACTCTAACTTTTCGGAAAACTCCACATCATTAAGAATGACGACGGAACCCACATGGACAGTAGAGGTATCTTGGCTGTCGAGATCAGCAACACGAGCACTATTGATCATTTTTTGCAGAGTTTTTATTCTGGTCTCCAAGAACGACTGGTCATTCTTAGCCGAATGATATTCACTATTCTCCTTTAGATCACCATAACTGAGTGCCAATTTGAGACGAGCGGCTAATTCTTTGCGTTTTACATTCTTAAGATCATCTAGCTCCAGCTTCAATTTCTCTATTCCCTCGCGAGTTAGTACTAATTCATTATCCGACATTCTTACAGCTCCTAATTTTTAAATGTGATTTGGTATATAGTATCAATCATTCAATTCTACACTAAATTAAATTAGAAGTCTTGTTGCTTACGGATGCACGTGCTCACTCATACGTTCTCCACCACACACCAGTGCATGCTGGTACTATAGTTTGCTGTCTCTTCTTCACCCTATCTGCATAATCATTACCAAAGAAAAAGCGGAATAACCGTTCTGCTTCTTCAATCGATTCAAATTGAGAGTCAGTTCGAAAATACTCATGTGAGTAGCCATAGTCTAACTCTAATGCTTCATAATATCTTAGAAGATAGTCTGGGGGATTAGGGGTTTCTACACCTGACCCATAATTTTCGAAGATAATTACTGTTCCCGATGGTCGCAATACCCTTTGAATTTCCTTCGTAATCTGTTCCAAATTTTCATCCCATTGCTGAACATTTGTACTCGTTGAATAACAAATCGTCCAACCTGCAGTAACTAAGTCAACAGTTTGGGCCGCAATAGGTAAAGAGCGATTATCTGCTAAGTAAGTTTGCCAATTCGTCGCACCTATAGATGTCAAATTCCTTCCTGCACAGGCCAGCATAGCTGAGGATGCATCGGTTGCAATGATAGATTGGACGTGGGGAGCTAATAAACAGCTAAGTCTTCCTGTACCTGCACCCATATCAAGCACATCGAGCTTGTTAACGTTAGGGATAATCTTATGGATTTCTCTCATTATGTTATGCTGGTAATCTTCCCTAGAGATTAATAATTCATATTGCTCTGTCTCATTCATATAAATGTGGCTGTGGTCTGGCATAAAGCATACCCCCTAAAAGTTTTGAAGATGATGCCTGCGCGAGCAGTCGAAAAAACTACTTCGTAAGCATAGACTCAAAGTTTTGAAGATGATGCCTGCGCGAGCAGTCGATAAAACTACTTCGTAAGCATAGACTCAAAGTTTTGAAGATGATGCCTGCGCGAGCAGTCGATAAAACTACTTCGTAAGCATCAGACTCAAAATTAGGGTATAGGTTAACGTAAGGTGAAGGTCAAGTCATTAATTTTTTCTTACTGCGTAGATCACATGAATCCATTCATTGATTTGATGGTGAACGGTTATGAAATGTTGATTGTGGAGCCAAGCAGTAAGCTTGGACCGATCGGAAGGATGTTTGTCGGATTGTAAGGTTAACGCATGGGTAGGAGAACCCGATTGATTGAACATTAAGCCTGATAGGCATATTCGACCATTGGGCTTTAGAACACGATTCATCTCTTCAAGTGCAAGCAGCTGTTGTTGATCATTAAGATGATGAAAAGTAAACGCACTTGCCACAAAATGAAACTTATTATCCATATAGGGGATAGATAGAGCATTCCCAAGCTTTGTAGGCATATCGGGAAGCTTGGCTCGACACCGAGCAAGCATTTCATTGGACTGATCAATACCACTCATCACACAGCCCTCTGATAAAAGCTTGCTCGCCAGATTACCTGTACCTGTCCCAACATCCAAACCAAACTCACCATTCTGTGGAGCTATCCACTGCACCATAAATGATAAGGTCTTGTCGTATTCTTGTGTGGACGAATATGTACCCACAGCCATTTGGGCAGATGATTGATCATAATCAATCGCCAGATGGTCAAAGTCCCATTTATCCTTCCATGAGGAATGTTGTCTTAGTAGCTTTAAACGCTTGGCTAACTGATATAAGTCCTCAAGCTGTAGTTCATGCTTCGCTTCAAAGCGTGAAATTAATTCATCGATATGAGTAATGGTATGCTTTAATTCAACCCACTTTGTCACCATAGCCATTCTTTGCAACTCCAGATAGTGATGTACCTCTGCCGAATCGCCTCGCTCCATTTTCTCAAGTAACGACTGTATTTGTGGAATGGATAACCCAATTTCACGTAGGGAAGCGATCGTCTGAAGACGCCAGCCATCTTGTTCCGAGTAACTCCGGTATCCGTTGTCGGTGCTTCTCTCTGGTTTAAGTAATCCTTTTTGCTCATATAAACGCATTGCCCTTGGTGTGACATCAAGTCGCTGTGCAAGCTCATTAATTTTCATAGAGAGTACCTCCATGTACAATATAATCTATGACCTAAGGTTAGGGTAAATCTAAACGTTCAAACTACTTCTGTTCTATAACAATAGATGGTTTGGCAAGCAGATAATAGATCGAATATTGCGTAAGTGCTGCACACAACAGTACAATAGGTAGCCAAATAGACTGAAGATCCTTCGAGAAAATGAGCAGCAAGGTAACCGAGAGTATTCGTCCCGTATTCATGAAGGTCTCGCGCATGACTACGGCTTCATAGCGTAGCTGACCTTTAAGAGGAAGGGTGCCAATTAGTCTATAGTAATAGGAGTTAATCGTATTAATGGCAAGTGGATTACTAATGGAGAACAATACCATGAATATGACAACTGTCCATAATCTAACATCATAGAGTAGGAACAACGAGCCTATGACAACAGCCGAAGATGAAACTATTATATATTGTCGGGCTCCTTCATCATTCGCTCTACGTGACATCACATATCCGGTTACCATGATTACACTAGAGAAGCAAACACCGAGATAACCCACTAGATCTTCCCTACCTACAGTTTGATAGAGTAGAATGTTGGGCAAGAACAACATGATTCCCTGGAATAGTCCGAAGACGAAAAAAGCGAACAAAGCTTTGAACCATACCTTGTTCTTACGCATTAGAAGAGGCATGAGCTTGAGATAATAGCTCTTGTGCCGGACGGTTGTAGTACCGACTCGCAAGCTGACAACAGCCGCTATGACGAACATAATAAAAGCGAGAGTGAATGTTATGATATAACCCTGCAAATTGTCGCTACGACCGATAATGGTACCTGCTAGAACCGGTCCTAGCAAGCCAGCTGCATTAAAGAAAACCATATTCAATCCGAGATAACGAATTCGATTCGTGTCTGTGGATACATCGTACATCAGCACCAGATAACCAATCCAGTATAGACCTGCTGCAAAGCCACCCGCGAGAGCGAAGAGTGGATAATAACTAGCCACATTCTCCTGAGCGATAATGACAAGCAAGTAAAATATTGCGGTCATAAAGATACCTAGGCGATAGGTAACTAATCTGTCTTTCCTCTTCGCAATCCATCCACCTACAGCAAAACCTATTGGAGTCATAAAAAAGCTAATGATCGTATAGATGCCGTTTACGGTTAAATCCTCAGTTAATCGCCACAAATACAAATTCAAAAAAAGTCCAGCCATAGAAGCACCGAACTGAAACAAACTATGTATCGTAATCGTTAGGACGGCTTCTCGTGATAAGCGTCGTTCTGGAGCAATTGGGGTTCCCCTATGTGATTGAAGCCATGTATACATACTCATGATATGTATCCCCCTGATCGTATGGATGACCTTGTCATACAAAAAGCATAACACTGTTAACACCCAGAATAGCAATTGCAACAAAATAAGTCGCGGTAACCAGCGTTAATATGTAACCAATAATAGTCATAGCTCCATCCCGTTGTAGAAAACCAATGGACAAGAATAGCATAGCATATGCGGGTAGAGCATTTCCGAACGGAATAGGGACTGGAACCATAAGCACGATGGCGCAGAAGAGAATGATTAAACCGTTCATAGTGACGGAGAATGGATGCACAGCCAGAAATTCTAGCCGCGTGCATGTCCATTTCTCTATTTTATGAAAGACCTTAATTACCCCTTTCATCAGCCTCATCACATGTTTGGATTTAATGGTGTGATTACTTAGTCTCTTAGGTAATTTTATTTCCCTTTTAGTAACAATACCTAAGCATAAATATATAATCATCAGCCCAAAAGGAATACTAACCCCAGGTATAGATAAGGGTAATAAAAAGGGCACACACAGAATAACAATCAATAAAAAAGGACCTTTCTCTTTAAGTAATGACATCAATTTACCTAAGGTGAGTCCATGAATAAGCGATCCCGAGAGAAGTATGCTGTCTAATATATCGGTGACACTACGTTCTGGATTCATTGAATGGAAATACTCCTTTTCGACACGTTATGGCTACATCCCTCATCTTAGTACGATTTATCCGTATGTGCAACTAATGGTTATAGCCAAGCTACATAGTTGGAAATTATTGCCAAATAATTTATCTTAAAAGTGACGGATTATTGAACTTTTGAATAATAAGGACACAGATGTCTGTGTTCTTATTATTTGGAGGAATACGATTGGCATGTCAACAATATATTTATTAAAGGGTCAATTTTATGAAGAAAGTTTTTCATCCTCGGGGGGACTAAAATTGATTCTAGCGACAATAATTATATGGATTGGAGAGGATACATATTGATGGATGGTAGTACTTGTATGGCTATGTTACTAGCTGGTGGCGAAGGACGCCGATTATCCCCTCTAACGGATAAGCTGGCTAAGCCAGCCGTGTTATTCGGAATGGAATATCGAATAATAGATTTTACATTGAGCAATTGTGCTAATTCCGGAATTAACACTGTAGGTGTTCTTACACAGTATCAATCAGAAACACTACATGCCCATATAGGTGATGGAAAACCATGGGGACTAGATAAAGAGAGCAATGCACAAATAGCCCTTCTTTCATCCACTAACACTGAGCTAGGAGAATATTCGGGTACAGCAAATGCTATTTATAGGAATATCGATTATATTGATAGGCAAAATCCAGAGCATGTCTTAATTCTATCCGCTGATCACATTTATCAAATGGATTATCGTAAACTCTTAGCATTCCATGAAGCTAAGGGTGCTTCCGCTACAATATCTGTCGTACAGGTTCCATCCTCGGATGTAAGCCATTTTGGAATCGTTCAATCAGATTCCAATCACAAAATCACCAATTTTATAGAGAAGCCGAACCATTCACCGAGTAATCTCGCCTCTATGGGCATATATATGTTTCGTTGGTCCTATCTACGAAAGCATTTATTGTTAGACGCACAAAATCATCGTTCTTCACATGACTTCGGCAAGGATGTTATACCCCAGATGTTAGCGTTAGATGGCGAAATCTATTCCTACTTATTCAAAGGCTATTGGCGTGATGTAGGGACAATCGATAGTTTATGGAATGCACATATGGACTGGTTAGATGGGAAGGTATTCGGCAATATTGACCGATCTCGCTGGCCGATTAATAGTCGATTGGTTTCCAAAGGTGTGGTAAGCACGCATTATCCACAGTTTATATCGAACCATCAATCATTCCTTCACCCGGATAGTTCTGTTCACCAGTATCTAAGCCGTTCTATCATTTGCAGTGGAGTAGAAGTAGGGAAGAATAGTATAATAAGAGATAGTGTGATTATGCCAAACGTAACAATTGGCCGTAATGTACGCATACATCGGGCCATCATCGGAGAAGGCGCCATAATTAAGAGTGATACTGTTATAGGTGGCTCTAATGAGAAGATTACTGTTATTGCACCTAATGCGGTTATTTCCGGAGTCCAACAGCCTTATATAAATGTCGCTCTAACCAATAGTATTATGCTATAAGATGATATAATAAAACGATCGTACTCTGGATTTAACTGGAGTACGATCGTTTTTATTGTGCTTGTCAGCGGTCGCCCGGCCGCTTTAGCCTAGCTCTTCTACCCGCGCTTGCTTCAATGCATCTATAAAACCTTCCGTGGATTGTGCTCCAGAGATACCTAATGTGCGATTGATAACGAAGAAGGGGACACCGTTAATGCCGAGCTGCTGAGCTTCACGTTCTTCTGCACGGACTTCCTCAGAATATGCAGAGCCTGAAAGGATATCGATAGCGGCTTGCTTATCCAGTCCGATTTTCTCGGCTAAACCAGCCAACACTGCATGATCACCAACATGCTCGGAGTCAGTGAAATGAGCTTTGAATAAGCTTTCAGTCATCTCAGCTCTTCTGCCAAATGTCGCCGCATGATGGGTTAATCGGTGTGCATCGAACGTATTAGTTAGGACCATCGAATCGAATTTAAAGGAAAGTCCCACGCTTTCAGCCATATTGCTTACATTGTTGCTCATCGCGATGGCTTTTTCTCGGGTCATACCGTACTTTGTAGCTAGCATATCGTGAACATCCTGCTCAATATGCTTAGCGGCGTGGGGATCGAGCTCGAAGCTTCGATAGATGACTTCAACTTGATCTTTATCTGGGAATTGAGCTAGCGCTTCATCGAATCTTTTCTTGCCAATATAACAAAATGGACAGGCCACATCGGACCAAATTTCTACCTTCATAATTAAGCACCTCTTTCCTAAATAGTATATCATGGTCAGTAGAAGGAAAGAAACGTCAGGGTCATCATGGTCAGTAGAAGGAAAGAAACGTCAGGGTTCTCATGGACAATAGAGAGAAAGAGACATCAGGGTTGCCATGGTTGCAAAAGAGAAACAAACGGTTGGGTTCTAAGATGACACACGATTCAACTAGTAGGAGGCTTCCTAATGCCAGATTGGTCATACCGCACCATATTCCGACCTACCTTATTTCAATTACCTTCACGCCTAGCTCGTGAAATCACCTTACAGGCGATGAGTGGTTTAAGTAAGCTGCCTTGGGGTCCAGCTGTGATTCGAACATTAGGACACATGGAGGTGTCTCCGTTACTTCAGACTAAGCTCGGTGAAGTGCATACGAAGTCGCCTATTGGTCTTAGTGGTGGATTGGATATCCATGGGAAGGCTACAAAAGCGCTATCACAATTTGGCTTTGGCTTTCTGGAAATTGGACCGATCACGATCAATAAGATCGAATCTGATCTACCTATTGGCCGAGACACAGAACGTGAAGTGATTATTTATCCTAATCGGGATGAGAACGACGGGGTTAATGCTATCGTCGATAAATTAGAGCAACAGCGCAAACACAAACTCCCGTTGATGGCCCGTCTTAAGCATTCTCCTGATAGCTCAATGGATGATGCCTTTACAGAGCTTCGATTATTGTTGGAGAAGCTTTCTCCCCATGCTGATGGTTACTATATAGACATACTGAATAATGAATGGCCGTTGGAAGCATTTCTAGAAAGGTTAGAATTACATATCCATCAAACACGTAACCTTGTAGCTCTTAGACAGCTACTTCTTTATGTCCCCTTGGATTATCCGCTGCATAAGCTTCAACAGCTAGTGCATCATCCAATTATGCGATTGTGGGATGGTGTTGTTATTGGTGACATGATCCACACCGAGAATGGATATGAGGTAGGACGTAATGGAAAGCACCTGAATATGGAAATCATACGTACATTACGAGATCAGCTTCTTGAGAGACAGACGATTACCGCCACCGGTGGCATTCATGAGCCACAGGATGCATTAGATTTAATGGATGCAGGAGCACAATTCGTACAGCTTCATAGCGGCCTTGTCTATTCAGGGCCTGGCTTACCTAAACGAATAAATGAAGCAATAGTTTATAACAAGATCCGTAACACTGAGCCTCCAGGCTCACCCTCATTCTGGCGCGGCTGGGGCTGGATGTGTCTCCTAGGTATTGGCATGATTATTGGGGGTATACTTGCCTGGATCATCGCAGCAACCAGTGTAGTTTTATTCTATGATACTAAATTTCTCGGCATGGACAGAGCGATGGTAGCGGAGGTGAATGAACGTCTATTACCCTTTATGTCCCATGATCGAATAACGCTTGCTGGTACGATGTTATCCATAGGTATTCTGTACTTTCAGTTGGCCAGATATGGATTAAGAAGAGGTCTCCATTGGTCACAGTCAGCATTGTTTATATCCTGTGTAGTTGGCTTTGGCAGCTTTTTCTTATATCTAGGGTACGGTTACTTTGATCCGTTACATGCACTGGTCGCTGCTATCCTATTACCGATGTTCCTATTCTCCCTGCGAGAACGAGCGAATCAGCCATCGAGGCGAGAGCCAAGTCTAATCAATGATCGAGCTTGGTTGATGGCTCAATGGGGTCAGCTGATGTTCGTCGTCCTTGGTTTCGCGCTAGCAATTGGTGGATTGACGATTTCATTTGTGGGGATCACGCATATTTTTGTGCTTACTGATCTAGCCTTCCTGGAGACTACGCACGAGCTATTAGGGCAAGCGAATGAGAAGCTGCTTCCTCTAATTGCACACGATCGTGCTGGATTTGGAGGTGCTTTATTCTCTAATGCTTTGGCCATTCTGGCAACAGCCTTATGGGGAATACAGGAAGGGGAACGGTGGTTGTGGTGGACACTCCTCGGTGGCGGGCTACCTGGATTCGTTGCTGTATTCTCCGTCCACCTTACGATCGGATATTCCGACTTCTGGCACTTGCTTCCTGCATATTCGGCTTTCGTGATTTATGTGCTGGGTCTAATTCTGTTAAATCCGTATTTAGTTAGCAAAGCGAAATTCAAGTAATCGCACTACAGATCAGGTACCTTAAATAAGGTCTTGCCAGTAATTTCAACCGTACCTGTATTCGCGAATACGGGTATTTCCTTACCTTCGGAGGCCAGTAACAGCATGTCTACAATGCGTTGACCCCATTCGTGCTCATTCTGTGAAACTGCAGAGGTAATCTGCCCATTATTAATCGCTTCCTTAATTTCCGGCATCATCCCAAAGGTAAGGGCATACCGGCTTAGTCCTTTGGCTTTCCAAACAAGCACCGAGGTGGATCCAGAAATTAAATCTAATGCTATAAAGGCATCAAAATGGGGATGTGCATCGATCATCTCTTCTAGATCGGTCATCGCTAAGGCTTCACTGCCTTCATTATAACGAACCTCCAGCACTTGAATTTCTGTTTCCTCGTTAATGTAATGTAGCATACCCTCCAGTCGTTCCATTAGGCTGCTCATCTTTAACATCCCAGTTTCGACAAGGACCATACCTTTCTTGTTAAGAAGCCCACCTAGAACCTCACCCATTAATGCACCAGCTTCATAATTATCAGTACCAATGAAGGAAAGTCGTTCGCTGTTAGGTGAATCTGATTCGAAGCATATAACTGGAATACCGGCATTCACTGCTTTATTAATGACAGGGACCAATGCTTCAGAATCAACGGCATCAATAGCGATACCATCTACCTTCATCTTGATCATCGTCTCCATCATGCGAATTTGCTGTTCAAGATTAGCCTCATCCGGTGCCTTCACAATCAATTGGATATTATTTGATCTCGCTGCCTCCTGGGCATGGCGAGTTACCATCTCATAGAATGGATGTGCCATGGGATATATAATGCCAAAGGTTTTGCTAGGTGCAGCCTCATCCTTAACCAAATTTGTTGAATCGGGAACAGGTAGCGCAGTTGGAAGACCGTCTCGACATCCAGTAGATAGAGTAATTAACATTATAATTGCTATCACGAAACCACGATTATATAGATGCTTTGCTGCTCTCATATGAGCCTTGAGCCTCCTTCTAGTCAAGATTGCTTATCGTTGCGCTGCCTTTTTTGCGAAATTCTCTTGTAGTTAATCCCGTGATCCGTTTGAATAAGTTTGAGAAATAATGAGGGTCATTATAACCAACTAGAAAGGCAATCTCATACGATTTGGAATTGGTTGATTGCAGAAGCTCCTTGGCCTTATTAATGCGGGTGTGTGTTAAATAATCGATGAATGTTTGACCCGTCTCCTGACTGAACACCTTGCTTAAGTGGCTAGGACTTACCAGGACCTGTTCGGCTGCATCCTGGAGAGAGAGATGATCCTTATCATAATTTTTGAGGATGTATTCCTTGACCTGGAACAGCATTTCCGCATACCGATCGGATGCACTTGCCCGCCACTGCCAGAATTGCTCGGCTAATAGTACCAAATATGAACAGGCTTCCTCCCATGAATGAACCTTCTTAATGTGCTGTTGAAGCCGCTGCAGTGTTTCTTCAGAAGCTTGAATGTTCCGGTACATGCTCTTGGCTGCTTGCAGCACCTCTAATGTCAGATCGTTCAGAATATAATAACCATAGAAGGATGATTGCCAATCCAAGCTTCTTAGCTCATCTGCAAATTGTTCAACCAATGCTACTACCTCCGACGAGGAGCCGATCTTTAGGAAATCAATGAAACGCATTCGATCGAGGAAAATGGACTGGTCTAATGATCCACCGGTAGCATCCTGCAAGGACCAACGGTTCTGTTCGGTAAGACGTCGCCAATACTTATCTTGTTCGGCCTCTAGATAGGAGGAGTGAATGGCTTGAAGTCGATCTTGTATGCTGCCTATGCCAATGGATATCTCGTATGGATCCTTCTTATTGTCATTGGTTGAGATTATGGACTGAAAATAAAGCAGAGCAGCCTCTAATTGAGAGACGGATTCTCCTTGTAGTATCCATATCTTCTCACTCCGACTCTGCTTGAAGCATAAACAATCAATTTGTGATATAAGCTGGTCATGCAGCCGAAACTCCATTTGTTGTACAAGGGTATGATCCAGAATAGCTGAGCTATCACGAAGGCGTATATCGGATATAACCACGGTGTAGAATCGTGCTACAAGATTCAGATTCAGATTTGCTGCTAGCTGCATGGCTTCAGAGGTGGATATAAATCCATTGCATAGATCACCTAATAATTTATCCTTAGTCGTAACGACTCTTTCCGTTGCATGCAGCTTGAGCTTCTCAATACGCTCGTTCTCATAACGTTCCATATCGATCTTCTCACTAACGGCATGTAACAGCTGGATAATATCCGATGAGCTTACAGGCTTTAGACAATAATCCTCAATGCCTATACGCAAGGCAGATCTTGCATATTCGAACTCATCGTGTCCGCTAAGAATAATAATCTTAATATGGGGCATCTGCTTTCGAACAATTGCACTTAACTCTAAGCCATTCATAAAAGGCATCTTGATATCGGTAATTAGAATATCTGGCTGAAGCTGTTCAATCATCGGTAGAGCAAGCTCACCATCAGAGGCGTCTCCACAATATATAAACCCTTCCTTCTCCCATTGAATACAATCTCGGATATTCTCTCGAATAAGGATTTCGTCATCGACCAACATTACTTTTTTCATAGCTGTCTACGACCCCTTCTTAATCGGAATTTGTAGGATAACCTTAGTGCCTACCTGATCAATACTATCAATATCTACACCGTATGGACTCCCATAATAGAGTCGTAAGCGTTCGTGAACATTATGGAGTCCAAAGCCGCCAGATATCTCCACACCTGTCTCTTCAGGAAAGCGCTGCTTATTTAATTGGTCACGTAGCTGCGCAAGCTTCTCGGGAATCATCCCGATGCCATTATCTTCTATAACTAGCTCAATCATGTGCTTGTTGTGTAATTGACCTAGGATGCGAATGAGACCCTTCGTACGTTTGTTCTTCAGTCCATGATAGAGTGCATTCTCAACAATGGGCTGGAGTGTCATCTTCAGAATGGGTAGCTCATATAGTTCAGCATCCACCTCGATCTGATAATCGAGAATATCACGGTAACGCATCTGTTGAATGACCAGATAATTACGTACATGCTCGAGTTCCTCACGTAATGTAATCCAATCTCTACCCTTATTCAGACTAATCCGGAAAAAACGGGACAACGCTTGTACGAGCTGAATGACCTGCTCATTCTTGCCCGCTTCGGCCATCCAGACGATGGAATCGAGTGTGTTATATAGGAAGTGTGGGTTGATCTGAGCCTGCAGGGTCCGAAGCTCAGCCTTCTGAATTTGCTCTTGCTCACTAATACTCTGATCCAACAGCATCTTGATCTGGTCGAGCATGATATTAAAGCTGTTACCGAGATCGGCAATCTCATCCTGACCTGTGGGCTTTACCTTAGCTTCAAGATATCCTGAGGCGGCCTGACGCATCTTATTCTTCAACAATTGGACCGGACGAGTAAGTCTAGTGGTTATGAAAAAATATAGGGTAATCGTAAATAGAATACTTAGTGCAACGCTGATAATAATTAATTGTCGGATTTCGTTGGCGTCCTCAACAATTTCCTGTAGAGGAACCTGGCCAATGATTTTCCAGCCTGTAGCAGCAGATGTGCTGAATACAACAAATTTGGGCTTACCCGTTGATTGATCGACGAAGCTATCATGCTGGCTGTTCAATAGATGAGATAATTCAGTAGGCTGAATACTCTGAATGGACTCTTTCATATCAGAAGGTGTGAATATCGGATTGCCAGATTCATCGACAATATAGAAGAAGCCAGTTTTACCTATAGAAAAGCTATCAAAAAACCGCTCCACAACAGAATCTTCCAGATCAATGACAATAAATCCAATAACCTCATGGGTAATTCGCTGTTTGACCGTAGCCATGATGGAAATCACATTCTGATTGGGATATTGAAAGCCATCCAACCGATCAAGTGGCGATGCGTCGGAAGGAGGTATGTTCAGAATAGCTTCGGGATGACTGAGTAGATAATTAAAATGAGGATTACGGAGCGGGTTTTTATCTAATAGAAATACGCCCCTGCGCTCGCTTATTCCTCGACCATACAAATTCACCATGGTGATATTCAATACATTGTCGTATTTATAGGTTTCGCGATATAAATTGAAGGTTTTCAGAATTTCTTTGGCATCATCATACGTTTCACTTTGGGAGAATAGAAAATGCAGAGCCTGTGGATTATTCTCGAGCTCGAGCAGCCTTCCGGTATCCTGGAAGAGTATATCAATATCTCTCGCCAGCTGATCAACGACGAGCATCGTTGCGGCCTTACTATGGCCTGAGACCGTATTGAATGACTTCTGGTAGGAAACAAGTCCGACAGCAATGAGAGGAATAGAGGTAAGAATTACGAACATCGTGAGCAGCTTGGCACGCAAGCTCGAGAAGATCCAACGGATAAGCTTCATAGGTATAAGACCTTTCGGTTTATGAATGCGGTACCAAATCTGTATGCATTCACTATACCAAATCCCCGAACTCCTAGCTATGAGAACGCATTCATTCCCCGAAAAGTGCAACTTTCGAATATAATAACAAACCAAATGAGTGACAAGTGCTAGAAGAAACCAAAAAATCAAATAGAATACCCGTGAAACTCCGTATAAACACCTTATGTAAGCGCTTTATACTGAATGTACACCAATCCAGAAGATGGTGAAACAAAGGGAGGTAAACATTCATATGAAACACGCAATAAAGTTAGGAGCACTAGTCACGATCGCACTTCTTATGATTTTTGTAGTTGCTTGTGGAAACGGTAACAATGCTGCAAATTCAGAACCAGCAGCAACAGCTCCCGCTAAGACAGAGAAAAAAGAAGAGCCGGCAGCAGCAACAGCGGATAAGAAAGTCGTTCTAGGTTTTGCACAGGTTGGTGCAGAAAGTGGCTGGAGAACGGCAAACACAAATTCAATTAAAGAAAGTGCTGCTGAAGCAGGCTTCGAGCTAAAGTTCTCGGATGCACAGCAGAAGCAGGAAAATCAAATTAAAGCTATGCGTTCATACATTCAACAGAAGGTGGACGTCATCGCATTCTCACCTGTCATTGAATCTGGCTGGGATACGGTGCTGAAGGAAGCGAAGGATGCAGGTATTCCCGTAATCCTAACTGACCGTGCTGTTGATTCGAAGGATACTTCACTATATGTAACATTCATGGGGTCAGACTTCGTAGAAGAAGGTCGTCAAGCAGGCAAATGGGTTGCCGATCAGTTCAAGGATGCAACGGAAGACATTAATATTGTTGAGCTTCAAGGAACAACAGGATCAGCACCTGCCAATGACCGTAAATCTGGCTTCGAGGAAGCCATTAAGGGTAATGCTAAATTGAAGATCATTGCTACACAGACAGGCGAATTCACACGCGCCAAGGGTAAAGAGGTTATGACAGCATTCCTACAGGCTCACAAGGATATTGATGTATTGTACGCGCATAACGATGATATGGGTCTAGGCGCTATTCAAGCTATCGAAGAAGCAGGTTTAGTACCGGGCAAAGATATTATTATTGTAACCATTGATGGAGTAAAAGATGGCTTTATCGCTCTCACAGAAGGCAAAATCAACTTCATCGTTGAATGTAACCCATTACTAGGTCCTCAGCTTATGCAAGCTGTACGTGATGTCCTTGATGGTAAGGAAATCCCGAAACGTATTGTCACCATCGATAATATGTTCACTACTGAGCAAGCCATTCCCGAGCTACCGAATCGTAAATATTAAATTTCAACTTTTAAGTTAAAAGAGGAAGCCACTCGGGCAGTCGAATGTCGCCGCCCATGGTGGCTTTTTCTTTAAATCTGATTTGCGAATAGGAGTGACATCTAATGAATGAACCTCAGCCTCTACTGCAAATGACAGGCATATATAAGGTGTTTCCCGGAGTAAAGGCCTTAACAAACGTGAATTTTCGGCTATTTGCTGGAGAGGTGCACGCGCTTATGGGTGAGAATGGGGCAGGAAAGTCTACCTTAATCAAGGTACTGACCGGTGTCTATTCCCTCGAACAGGGTAATGTGGAATTAGACAATGAAACGATTAAGCTCCATAGTCCTCAGGAGGCTCAAGAGATAGGGATTAATACGGTATACCAGGAAGTGAATTTATGTCCTAATCTCTCTGTTGCAGAGAACATATATATTGGACGTGAGCCACGAAGATTTGGGCGTATTCTCTGGAAGCAAATGAATGAAGGAGCCTCAAAGCTGCTCTTAGAAAGATTACATCTGGAAATCGATGTTACACGACCACTACATGCCTATTCCGTTGCTATCCAACAGCTTATTGCTATTGCACGCGCACTCAATATTAAGTCCAAGATACTTATTCTAGATGAGCCGACCTCAAGTCTGGATAAGACAGAGGTTAAAGAGCTTTTTGCGGTAATGAATAAGCTGAAGCTTGAAGGACTGGGCATTGTGTTCGTTACCCATTTTCTCGATCAGGTATATGAGATTACCGATCGAATTACGATACTGCGCAACGGCGAATTAGTTGGTGAATATATGACGAATGATTTGCCACGTATTGAGCTGGTATCCAGAATGATTGGCAAGGAGCTTCATGTACTTGCTGATTTACCTAGGTTAACGAGTAATGAACGACTACAGGACGCTAGCATTATGCTTAAAGCGGAGGGTATCGGTCGTTCAGGCACAATCGAGCCGTTAGATCTATATATTCGTAAGGGTGAAATTGTTGGGCTTGCTGGTTTGCTTGGTTCAGGTCGCACAGAGTTAGCTAGACTTCTATTCGGTGCAGATCGATCGGATTATGATTATTACAGCATCGATGGTTCTGAAGACAAGATACATTCTCCACGACAGGCAATTGATTGTGGTATTGCCTTCTGTCCCGAGAATCGGAAGACCGAGGGTATTATAGATGACCTTACTGTTCGAGAGAATATTATTCTTGCTCTACAAGCTACACGTGGATGGACGAAGTCGATAACTCGTAAACGACAGGAAGAAATTGCCGACGAATATATTAAGGCATTGAATATAAATCCACCCAATCCCGAGCAGCTCATACGTAATCTGAGTGGTGGCAACCAGCAGAAGGTCATACTGGCTAGATGGTTATTAACCGAGCCCAAGCTGCTTATTCTGGATGAACCAACCAGAGGTATAGATATCGGAGCAAAGGCTGAGATTCAGAAGCTTGTACTGTCATTAGCACAGAAAGGTATGTCCGTATTATTCATCTCCTCTGAGCTTGAGGAGGTCATTCGTGTTAGTGATCGTGTAGCTGTTCTGCGTGACCGGCGCAAGGTCAAGGAGATGTCCAATGAAGAAATTAGCCAGCACAATGTGATGCAGGCGATTGCGGGGGGTTGAAGGGAATGCTGAAGCATCATTTGTTCTGGCCATTGACGGTTTTATTCGCGCTTTTATTATTCAATTTTCTCTATTCCCCTGACTTCTTCTCTATTCAAATTCGTGACGGGCATCTATATGGAAGCCTCATCGACATTCTCTATTACGGTACACCTCTTATATTGGTCTCATTGGGTATGACGCTGGTTATAGCGACGAAGGGAATTGACCTATCGGTTGGGTCTGTCATGGCTATCTCAGGTACGATGGCTTGCCTGATTATTAGCAAAGGTGACAATCAGAGCTTACTCAGCTTGGTGTTAATCGCAGTAGGTGTATCCTTGGTATTGGCGTTGATATTGGGCTTATGGAATGGTTTGTTGGTATCCGTTATTGGGATTCAGCCGATTATTGCTACATTAATCCTGATGGTGGCAGGGAGAGGGATAGCCCAGCTTATTGCAGATGGACAGATTATTACATTATCCAGCACTACTTATAAGTATATTGGTTCTGGGGCCTTGCTCATGCTACCTTTTTCGATTTTTATCACACTTGCGGTATTAATCATTGCCTCGATGTTAACTCGCAAAACGGCTCTCGGTCTGTTCATTGAATCCGTAGGTGGTAATCCAACGGCTAGTCGTCTGGCAGGTATTCGCGCCAGGGCAGTTATGTTAGCTGTATATATGTTCTGTGGCTTGTGCGCAGGTATCGCAGGTTTGATTGTGACCTCGAATGTATCTAGCGCGGATGGTAACAATGCTGGCTTGTGGTATGAGCTTGACGCTATTCTTGCCGTAGTCATCGGAGGAACCTCCCTGAATGGAGGTCGTTTTTATCTCACCGGTACCTTAATTGGTGCATTGATTATTCAAACCCTTACTACGACGATCTATATGGTTGGTGTCTCACCAGAGACAACCTTAGTAGTAAAGGCCTTCGTCGTCTTGATTGTTTGTTTGATTCAATCAGAGTCTTTCCGTAAGACATTCTCACAGCTTTGGGCTTCACGCAAATATCGAACAGGAGAAGAGGTGAAGCGGCATGCTTAAGCGTCAATATCTTCCGGTTGTCGTTACAGTTTCCCTATTCGTTATGATGTTTGCACTAGGCTCGTTCCGTTACACGGGTTTTCTCTCGACGCAGGTGTTCCTTAACCTCTTGATCGATAATGCTTTCTTACTAATTGTAGCTGTAGGAATGACCTTCGTTATTATCTCTGGTGGAATTGATCTATCGGTGGGCTCGGTGATTGCTCTAACCACTATGGTCTCTGCAACGCTTATACAGAATGGGTGGTCCCCCGCTGTAGTGATTCCCCTGGTCCTGATTATGGGTGCATCCTTTGGTTGGGTAATGGGTGCGATCATTCATTATTTTAAGATACAGCCTTTTATTGTCACTTTAGCAGGTATGTTCCTTGCCAGAGGTCTGTGCTCGGTCATTAATATTTATACGATTACGATTGATAATGCTTTCTATGTTCGTATGGCACAGACCAAGGTAGGATTACCTGGTAATAATGTGATCTCCATTAGTGTGCTTATTGCTGTCTCTGTCGTTCTTATTGGAATCTACCTCGCACACTATACACGGTTCGGACGTAATACGTATGCCATTGGCGGGAATGAGCAATCTGCTCTCCTCATGGGACTTCCGGTGGCTCGCACGAAAATTCTCGTCTATGCATTCAGTGGATTATGCTCTGCGCTTGCTGGTGTTGTGTTCACCTTCTACATGCTGTCCGGTTATGGGCTTCATGCGATGGGAATGGAGTTAGATGCAATAGCTGCCGTTGTGATCGGGGGCACCCTGCTTACTGGTGGAGTTGGTTATGTGGCGGGTACAGTCTTTGGTGTGTTGATTCAAGGTGTTATCCAAACGATTATTAGCTTTGAAGGCACCCTCAGCACATGGTGGACGAAGATTGTCATAGGATTGCTTCTGTTCTTATTCATTGTATTACAACGATTGCTGAGCACACGTCGGTCTATGAATCATTAAATTATAGGTATGAACGGGGTTTGATTGGTTGATTAAAATTCTTTTTGCCCTGTATCCCGTTGAATCAGCATATCCGAGGATCATGGAGTGATACGGTTAATAGAGAGCAAAGATAAAATTGCTGAGGCATTGGGATAAGAGTCAAAAGGAAGCAGCAGCACACCCTAAGAGGCAAGGTAGTCCTCCAAAAGATTAAATCTCATTTTAAAATCAGTTTGAGCCCGTTAGGGCATCACGTTTAGGGGGAGTCTGCATGCTAGGAATCAAGGGACTGTTACGGATGTTATTAAGACCGCCTACTCGATCAATAGGAACCAAATTATTTCTAATTTTTTTCTGTTTAGTTTGTTTCTCGGTCGCGACGATAGGATTGTTGTCCTATAACATTGCGAAGACAGCCATGATTGATCAGATGCAGATGAGCTCGCAACAAACCATTTCCCTCGCCAGTGAGAAATTAGATATGAAGCAGCAATTTTATCTGGATTTATCTAGTCAGCTAATGAAGAATAGTAGCTTTGAGGAGCAAATATTCCAAATATCGAATGCAAGCTTAAGTGAGGAGGAGCATCTCCGTCGCATCGAAGAAATCCGGGGACTCCTAGATCAACTGGCTCTCTCTGACTCGAGAATTCGAGATATTACCCTGTTCCCACTTGAGGATCAGATTGATCCGATTAGTACGCAGAGGGAAGGGGTTGAATCAAGTAAAGAATCATTGTGGATCAAGGAGATTCAACAAGCCGGAGGAGAAGTAATCTGGTTGTCCATCCAAGAGGATGGCTATCTGGGGAGTTCTCCTAAGCCTTTATATGCTTATGGAAAACTACTCGGTAAGAATAACATGGGTTCGCGTGATTTTGTACTACTCGTGCAGATTGAGGCGACCGTGCTGCAGGAAATGATCGATGCTGTTAAGCTTAGTGATGGAGCAGAAACTGCAATTTATGACAGTCTAGGGAAGCGGGTGCTGACGAATAAAGTAGATACAGTAGATAGTAACTTTGTAGTATCTCATGCAGAAGGTTCTCGTGGTTACGAAATTCGTCGGAATACTGTAGGAGAAGAGGAGCTAATTGCCTATCAGAATTCACTAATCAGTGGATGGACTTTGGTTGGTAAAGCTCCGCTACAGGAATTGACAGGTGCCATTAAGACTATCCAGCTCATTACTTATTCAGCTATTGCATTAAGTGTTATATTAACCATTATTATTGGATTGTGGCTTGTGATGATGATAGGTAAGCCGCTTGGCGTATTGCAGTTGCTGATGAGACAAGCTGCGAGTGGTAATTTAAAGGGTCGGTTAAGCGTCAGAGGTAAGGATGAAATTGGGCAAGTGGCGCTAGCCTTTAATCAGATGGTGGAGCAGATAGGGCACTTGGTTGAAGGAACACGTCTCACCGTTGAAGAAGTAGCGTCTTCTAGCCATCGTATTGCTAATGTGGCCGATCAAACTGCCAATTCGGCGCAAGAAATTCATCTTGCTAGCGAGCAGATTGCCATGGGAGCTCAGGGTTTAGCTAACCAAGCTGAAACAGGTAATGGTCGAGTTGAGCAGATGGCGGATCGCTTGAATGAGGTGCAGAGTCTCCAGATGAGGATGACCTCAACAGCCCTGGATGTGAATAGTGTGTGTGTTGAGGGTGGAGATACCGTCAATCGCCTTATTCATAGAACAACAGAGACAGAAGGCCACTTTCGTAACATGAATCAACGGGTGAATGGCTTGAAGGATAGTGCACAATCGATATATGAGCTGCTGCAATTAATGACTGACATGGCAAAACAGACAAAGGTGCTCTCCCTCAATGCCTCAATAGAAGCTTCGCGGTCAGGTGTTGCTGGTGCTGGATTCAGAGTCATTGCTGATGAAATCCGCGGATTGGCTGAACGTTCTAATTCTTCTATCGTACATGTTGGCGAGCTTACGGAGTCTATACAGGGTGAAGTGACTTCAACGGTGTCAGCAATGACCTTAGCACTACCCTTCTTCCAAGAGATGATAGGAGACGTTCATGCCGTACACGATCTATTCGAGAATGTTCAGGGTCAAATGAACCAGCTGATCTCACGATTGAGTGATGTTACGGGTTCTATCAAGCATTTGGATGAGACACAGCAAATGCTTAATTATTCTATGAGTGAAGTTTCAGCGGTATCTCAGCAATCGTCTGCTGCCTCTGAGCAGGTAGCCTCCTTATGCGCCGCTCAATTATCCATTGGAGATAATCTGGTGGAACTTTCTGAGACATTAAAGCAGGTATCTATGAAATTAGAGCACCAGATGCAGAGCTTTCAGGTATAATGTATTTACTATCTTGGAATATACTAGAGGGAGGGGATGCAATGAGCAGAATGAGCAGAATGAGCAGAATGATAGTTTGTTTGATTACTAGCTTTCTAGCGCTCATCCTATTCGGGTGTCAATCTACACAACAGCCCAATACTCCAGTTGTATCCATAGTTAATCAAGATCAAGGAATAGACCATTCGATAGATTCAACTTTAGACCCATTACTCACCACGCGCGAAATTGTTGTTGGCTTCTCCCAGCTTGGCTCAGAGAGTGATTGGCGTAAAGCGAATACATTATCCATTCAATATGCTGCGGAGGAAGCAGGCATTGAATTGATCTTTGAGAATGCGGAGCAGTCACAAGAGAAGCAGTTTGAGGCTATTCGTTCGTTTATAGAGAAGAAGGTAGATGTCATCGCGATAGCCCCAGTCATCCAATCCGGCTGGGAGCCTATATTAGAGGAAGTCAAACAAGCGGGAATACCGGTTATTATCTCCGATCGTTCTGTAGATGTAAGTGATCCATCGTTGTATGTGACATTCATTGGCTCTGATTTCTATGATGAAGGACGTAAAGCAGGTAAATTCCTCTTAGATAAGATGCGTGATATTAACGGGCCCATTGGAATTGTTGAGCTTAGAGGAACTGAAGGCTCCACCCCTTCGATCGAACGAGGCAAGGGCTTCCACGATACGATTAAAGATCACAGCCAATATGTAATGCTACAAAGTGAATCCGCAAATTTCACCGTTCTGCAGGGAAAGAAGGTAATGGAGTCATTCTTACAGAAGAATGGGCCGGACATACAGGTCCTGTTCGCTCACAATGATGACATGGCTCTTGGTGCTATTGAGGCCATCGAAGAGTATGGACTAAGACCGGGAATAGATATTGTCATTATATCTGTGGATGGAACACGTAAAGCCTTCGAGAAGATGGTGGAGGGTAAGATTAATTGTGTTGTCGAGTGCAATCCATTGTTGGGACCCTATCTTATGCAGGCTGTAAAGGAGCTTATCGCTGGAAGGGATCTACCTAAACGTATCTCTCCACCAGAATCGGTATTCACACAGGAAATGGCCGAGAAAGAAGTGGGTAATCGAAAATATTAAGGGAGACACTACACGAACACTCTTGAAGGGTTGGGATCATCTAATGAGAATTGCCTTTATTTCTGACATACACGGGAATGCAATCGCACTTGAAGCAGTGCTTCATGACATGAAGCACAAAGGAATCGATAAAATATATGTTCTAGGTGACCTATGTTACCGTGGGCCTGAACCCAAGCGTTCTCTTGCATTAATTCGTTCGTTGAATACTGAAGTAATCAAAGGTAACGCTGATGAATGGGTAGTTCGTGGTGTTCGAGAAGGTGAGGTACCAGAAAAAGCCATAGCCATGATGAACAATGAGCGTGAATGGACGGTCTCAAAACTGGATCAAACCGATATGGAGTACTTAAAAACTCTGCCAACTCATGTTTCATGTACGATAGACGGAATTAAAATCAGTGGCTTCCATGCCACACCTGTGAGTTTATTCGATGTCATCCTTCCCCATGCAGATGATGTAGAATTGACAAGCCGTTTGATGGGTTCGACAGACGCTCATATTTATATTTACGCACACATCCATAAGCCGTATATCCGTTATGTTAATGGAAAAGTGATTATGAATATTGGAAGCGTCGGGTTACCATTTGACGGAATCGCTAAGGCCTCGTATGGTATTGTGGAGGTAGACAACAATAATTTTAGAACATCGATTGAAAGGGTCATCTTTGATATAGAAAAAGTGGTTCAGTTGTATAAAGAAGCAAGTTATCCTAATGCTGAAATGATGATCAATATCGTACGGAACGGTAAATTGTGATATTGCATTAACGGGAAACAAATGGAGAACGATAGTCTAACAATAACAGCTTCGACTACTTCTAAGGAGTGGTCTTTCTTTTTTTTGACGTGAAGGTTGACGGTTGTGTTATTATGGAAAAATATAGAGCCGTTAGAGCTCATACCGGAGAGAGTGGAGTTGAGGATCATGATGGAGGGTAAGCGTGTTGTGACTGCTGGTGCTCGAAAGCTCGACGAATTTAGTGTGTTAGTTGAGAAGCAAGGCGGAATTCCTATTATACGTTCTCTGCAAGGGACAGTTTACTTAGCTGAGGATGCTGTGGAGGAAGATCTTCGTAAGCTGCTATTGGGTGGTGCTGACTGGTTGATATTCATCACGGGTGTTGGCACGGAAACCTTATTCTCTCAAGCTGAGAAGCTAGGGATCCTCACTGAGTTTTTGCAGGTTGTTGAACAATCCAAAGTGGCCGCACGAGGCTATAAGACTTTAGCTGCTTTGAAGAAGATGGGCATAAAGCCGATTGCGGTTGATGATGATGGGACGAATCGTGGACTAATTCAAGCGTTGACGGATGTCGATTTCAGCGGACAACACGTCGTGGTTCAGCTACACGGTGAGCCGGCCCCAGGCTTGATTAGGTTTCTCAAAGGGAGAGGTGCACAGGTCACTCAGCTGTTACCTTATAAGCACATACCGCCGGAAGAACATATTGTGGAGATATTGTGTAGCGAACTTATCGAGGGCACTGTGGATGCAGTATGCTTCACAACGGGCTTGCAAATTCACAATTTGTTCGATTATGCCAAGCAGCACGGTTACGATGATCAAATCAAGAAGGCTTTCACTGATAAGGTTTTAGCGGTTTCAATAGGGAAGCTGACCGCGGAATCCCTAATTGAAGAAAACATTAAACGGATTCTGATACCAGAATCAGAACGTTTGGGAGCTATGATCTTCGAGTTGAGAGATTATTATGCTAGTGCTGCTAAGCATGCCTAACCAATAGGTAACTAACTTACATTAATATCAGTCCTTATCTTTCTATAGCCGTTTGTCTATAATGAGAAGATCACAAGATGTTGGGAGAGATTAATCATATGCAATACCGTAAACTAGGTAAGAATGGTCCAGAGATATCTGTTATTGGCTTCGGCTCATGGGCAACTGGTGGAGATTGGGGCGGGCAAGATGATCAATTATCCTTGGACAGTGTTCGTGTAGCATTAGATGCTGGAGTTACTTTCTATGATACTGCTGCTGCGTATGGACGTGGACATTCAGAAGAAGTGATTGGTAAGGCATTAAAAGGTGATCGTAGCAAGGTCGTTCTCGCCACTAAATGTGGGTTAGTATGGGATGAGACAGGGAAAATCTCTAAGAACGGGTCATATGATTCCATCCTTCGTGAAGCAGAGGATTCCTTACGTCGTCTAGGCACTGACTACATAGATCTTTATCAGCTACACTGGCCAGATACCGATACGAATGCACCTGCAGAGGAAGCGATGCGGGCCATGGAGAAACTCGTCCAGGATGGTAAGGTTCGCTACGTGGGTGTAAGTAATTATAACGTTGCTCTACTAGAGGAGTCCCTTGCGGTTCGGCATGTAGATTCTTTGCAGCCCCCTTACTCGATTCTCAGACCAGCTGTTGAAAAAGAAATCTTACCTTTCTGTCAGGAAAAAGGCATCGGAGTTGTTTCTTATAGTGCTCTTACTTCGGGACTATTATCAGGTAACTATACGTATGATACCAAGTTCCCAGAGAACGACTGGCGTTCACGTAACAAAGCACATACAGTGGACTTAAAGAGCAATGTGGATCGTGTTGAGAAGCTGAGAGTGATTGCTAATCAATTGGATATCACCGTTCCTCAGCTTGCAGTAGCCTACGTGTTAGCACATCCAGCGATTACAAGTGCGATCGTCGGTGTTCGTAAACCGAGTCATATTCAAGGTGTACTACCTGCAATTGATGTTAAGCTAGATGAATCCACTTTGGCGGCAATTCGTGCTATAGCTGCAAGCTAAGTTCTATTATATGTGAGAGTAACAGGGCATACCTATGTATTCTAATAAGGCCCAGCGTATTGCGCGAAGCAATTAAAAAAGTCCATTAAAGAAGGTATAGTTCCTCAAATTTTTGAGGAACTATACCTTCTTCATTTTATGTATTTGAGGTAGCTATTACTTATAGAACAATAATCGATTGGCAGATGCATTGCGGAAGTTCGTCGGAGTAAGATTCGTCATCTGTTTGAACGATTTCATGAAATGCTGGCTGTCATGATAGCCGAGCTCCAGCGCGATTTCATTGATGGTCATATTCGTGTCGGTCAACAAGAATGAAGCGGCATCGACCTTCTCCTGCAAGATAAACCTTTTGAGTGGTATCCCGGTAATCTTCGAGAAAAGATGCGATAAATATTTGGCATTGTAGCCGAAGTGCTCCGCAATATGCGAGCCCTTAAGCTGTTCGCCCTGGTTCCACTTGATGTAGTCAACAATGTCGTTATATAGCTGCAGCTGTTTCAACTTTGGCTGAGAGGCTTTCATGCTTCTAAAAGTTTTGTTGCTTAGCTCGCACAGAATACTCGTTGCCAAATAGTTATTCAGCGTTGGATCTTGATAGCTTCGAATCGAATCTTGCAGTTGTTTCATCATGACAATAATCTTATCCGCACTATTTAATGTGCCTTTGCTTGGAATCGCGATGGACCCGGCCGGGCATTCATTAGCTTCTTCCAAGCTAGTCACGGTAACTGGATGATCAGCCGTAAAATGCATCCAATAAAAACTGCAATCGGATGCCCGGTAGCCGTACTGTTGGGTCCGAGGAGGCATAATCAGATAATCGCCTTCTTGCAAGATGTGCATCTCCTGTTCATCCGCGATATATAGAATGCCCTTGGTCTGCACGAAAAGTTCGTACTCCATAAGCATTCTTCTCATGTGCATCCAATCCGGAGAGGGAGCAATAAACTTCCCCGTCATGACCAGCTGCATCGGTTTCTCTACTTGAAACGTATGGACCATCATATGGTATCGCCGCCTATCAAACCTTTTTACACCTATACGAGCCTAAATGAGGTGCACTTATTCTAAGTATAACTAGGAATTCGTACGATAACAATCCTGTCAATGTGTTTTTCGCTAATGTTATCCATATGTCTTTTTTACACTAATTCAATCGTTTTGCCATTTACCATTCCGGTCGTTAAGCAGTAATCTGGAGAGGATTAGCGAGTCAATATATCGGGATAGTTGTTAAGGAGGAGTAAGGATCATGAAAGATAGATTGATGCGGGGCGCATTGCAAGATTTCGGATTGAATCAGGTAACGCTTACCGACGAGTGTCACGTCAATGCGTTTGATAAAGAAATTCACTATTTGCACAGCTACGAAGTCGATCGCTTGCTGGCCGGATTCCGGGAGACTAGGGGGCTGGTACCCAAGGCTGAGAAATACCCTGGCTGGGAGAATACAGAGATTCGAGGCCACACGCTCGGTCATTACTTGACGGCGCTATCGCAGGCATACGCCCAAACGAAAGATCCTATACTTCTGGAGAGGCTATCCTACATCGTTTCTGAATTAGCGCAATGTCAATTTGATAGCGGTTATCTTTCGGCGTTTCCGGAGATACTCATTGACAATGTTGAGAACAAGAAGCCTGCATGGGTTCCTTGGTATACGATGCATAAAATTATCGCGGGATTGATCGCGATTTACCAAGCAGCGGAATTGCAAAAGGCACTCGACGTTGTCGCGCGATTGGGCGACTGGGTCGCAACGCGGACTTCGCGGTGGACGGACGAGCTGCAAGCTGTCGTGCTTAAAGTAGAATACGGCGGCATGAATGACTGTCTCTATGAGTTGTACAAGATTACAGGCAATCAGATGCATCTTGAGGCTGCGCATAAATTCGACGAGCTTCCTTTGTTTGAAGCGATTCAGCAAGGCAGGGATATTCTAGCAGGTAAACATGCCAATACGACGATTCCTAAATTTATAGGGGCTCTGAATCGTTATTTAGTATTGGGCGAGAGCGAAAGCTTCTACCTTGATGCCGCCAAGAGGTTTTGGGATATTGTTGTCCATCATCATAGCTATATGACCGGAGGTAATAGCGAGTCGGAGCATTTCGGCAAGCCGGATATTCTTAATAGTAAGCGCACGGATATCACATGCGAAACCTGCAACAGCTACAACATGCTGAAGCTGACCCGCGAATTATTCAAGCTCACAAAGGATAGAAAATACGCAGACTTCTACGAGACAACGTATATCAACGCGATTCTCTCCTCGCAGCATCCAGAAACCGGGATGACGATGTACTTCCAACCGATGGCAACAGGGTACTTCAAAATCTATAGCTCACCCTTCGAACATTTCTGGTGCTGCACAGGCACAGGGATGGAGAGCTTTACGAAGCTGAATGACAGCGTCTATTATCATAAAGGTGATGAACTTTATGTGACTCAATTTGTAAGCTCGATCCTTGATTGGCGACAGCAGCAAGTGAAGCTTACACAGAGCTCCGGCATCCCCGATTTCGATCAAGTGACGCTGAAAATCGAGACCGAAGATCAACAAGCCAAAGCTTTCAAGCTCCATATTCATGTTCCATATTGGGTCAGAGGGAATATCGAGGCCAGATTGAACGGTGAGCTAATCGCTGTGGATACTCATGATCATCGCATCGTGATGGATCGGGAATGGCAGCATGGCGATACGCTTGCTATGACGCTACCCATGAAAGTTATCGCCTCGCGACTGCCTGATAATCCGAATGCGGTTGGTTTCCAATACGGGCCTGTTGTACTGAGTGCAGCGCTCGGCACGGAGGATTTGAGTCAAGCTCAAACGGGCATTATGGTGAAAGTGCCGACCCGCAGAATGCTGATCAAGGATTTCTTGATTCCTACCGAGTTGCATCCGGAACAATGGCTGGAAAGGATTGATCAGCATCTCGTGAAGGAGGACGGAAAGCTTGTATTCAAGCTGCGAAGTACGGACGAGGATGACCGGCTCGTCTTCACCCCCCACTACAAGCAGCATCAAGAGCGATACGGGATCTACTGGAATATCGTCGAACCTGATTCCAAGGAGTTGAAGCGGCACTTGGAGCAAGCCAGAATGGAACAGCTTGTGAAAGATGCTACAATCGACAGTGTTCAGGTAGGCAACGATCAATATGAGCTGCAGCATGCCATTAAGGGAGAAGAAACAGTCGGTGGAGCATGGGAAGGTCAGAACGGGCGAATTGCGTCAACCGGCGGGTGGTTCAGTTATGAACTGGGAGTGATTCCGGGCATAGAGAACCTGCTTCAAGTGACATACTTGTCCTTGCATCATGACCGTGTGATGCACATTTATGCGAATGGCCAACTACTGGTCAGCGAGCGCTCGGCTCCGGAGCACAAACGCGAATTCGTCACGAAGTCCTATTCCATTCCGGAAGCACTAATTAACGGAAAAGATCATGTGGAGTTTAAGTTTGTACCGGAAGATAAGCGAAATGGGATTTTCGGCTTCCTGCGAACCATGAGATCAAACACAATAGAATAGGAACCTTGTAAGAGACAGCGTTGGTATTATCCCATTACGTCCTGTGTTATCGACCAAATTTGCAACAAAAAAACGACACTTGCTCAAAATTGAACAAGTGTCGTTTTTTGTTCAGGTATAATTGATTGTTCCGGATTCCTATTGTCCTCGGGTCCTTTGATTCATTATCCTAAATACGGTTCAATAAGAGCTCTGACTCGTTCGATACCATCCCATAGATCATTGGGACCGTCATAGACGATCGTGATGGGACCTTGGTAGCCGGATTTCTTAACAATATCCATGCATTGATTAAATTCAGCTCCATTCGGATATCCTTCATCGTTAGTAATTGCCTTGGCGTGAATGGATTCACTATACGGTACAGTTTTAGTAAGCTCTTCGAATTTATTATCACCCTTGAAGTTACCAAAGTCAGATGTTAAGCCAAGTCGATCACCACATGCTTTCAACAGAGTCAGACAATTCTCCGCAGTATAGCTTAGTGGACGGAAATTTTCGGTTACGATTCGAACATTCCGAGGGGTCGCATAGTCACACAATATTTGCAGTGCGTCACCTGATCGCTTTAAAGCAGCCTGGTCCGTTGGATCGGCATCCCCCGCAATAATACGTACTCGCTCGGCTCCCGCTTTGCTAGCAATATCAATCCAATTTTTCAACCATTCGATATCCGCGCTTCTACGAGCTTCATTGCTGCTAGAGATATCACCATAATCAGCTAACAGCGTATAGAATGGAATTCCAGCAGCTTCGAAAGCATTCCTTAACTTTAATAGATAGGCATCAGACGTATCACGAATATGGAAGTGACCTACCTCTAGAGCGGAATACCCTTTCGCTGACAAATGTGAGGGCAGCTCCAATAATGAGATGGTTTCGGGTTGATCTTGAATGTCTAACCAGTGTTCACCCTTTTGCTCGTCCCAGCGTGTCCAGTGTAAGGGTCCAAGGTTTCTGTGCAAGCTCCAGGTCGTAAGTGATAAGTAAATCATTGTATACCCCCAAATCAACTATTATTGTACCTACATATTATCACAAATCGAAATAATAGGATCACATGAATAGAAAGTGACTTAATGATATAGGGCCATTCATCTTCAGATACACTTCATGATTACCATTCTTCAGAGTACTGATATTACATTGAGCAGTATGCCAAATTTGCGATCCGCCTGTTGGAGGTACAATACAAATTCCAATGATAGGACTGTCAAGGCTGCCTAATCTTATCTCGATTGACCCACCCTCAATGCTTGCCACACAAGCTTCGAAGGCATGTACCTCATCATTCAGATTCACGTCACTAAAATTGATCCACGCATGATTGTTAGTAACGAAGATACAGCTTTCACCCTCCACGCCTTTCCCAAGCTGAACACCTTCATAGTCATCATAATTAATGGAGCTAGTACGTTTAAAGAGATCACGAGGAGGAATTTCTTCTCCGTGGACGATTAACTTAGCATTCAACTGAATATCACGTGATGATCTTCCAATCATGAGAGAATAGCAGCCAGATTCCACACAGAACTGCTCCCTAGTAACATCCCATAAAGATAATTCAGATGCTGATAAGGTAAAAGATATGGTCTCGGATTGTCCTTCATGGAGATGGAAGCGCTGAAAACCCATTAATTGCTTAAGTGGTCGTTTAACTCTAGATTGGTCTTGATGTACATACAATTGTGCGACTTCATCACTTGGACCAGAACCAAGATTTGTGACTAAGAAACTAATCGTTACTAGTCCATCTGCTTCGATCTCGTTCGCACTTACTTGCACATCCTCATATAGAAAATCAGGATACGTTAGTCCGTGTCCAAAAGGATAAAGAACATCACCTTCGAAGTACTGATACGTTCGTCCACCCTTGATAATATCGTAATCCATGATGTCCGGTAGCTGGTCTACCGAGCGATACCAAGTCATATTCAAGCGCCCAGCAGGAGCATAGTCTCCGAATAAGACATTGGCTACAGCATGACCTAATTCTTGACCTGCATGTGAGGTATATACAATTGCTGGAATATGTTCATTTACCCAATTGATGGCATACGGATAGCTACCTACGATCACTACAATGGTATTCGGATTTGCTCTGTACACTTCTTGAATTAACTGTTCTTGGGAATGTGGTAATGTAATATCCGGACGATCTATCGTTTCTTTGCCATTAATGAGAGGATGATTACCTACGAAGACGATTACGGTATCTGCTGTTTTAGCAGCATTGATCGCTTCAAGAAGACCATCGACAACGTATTCCTTCTCGAATTTCTCTGCCGCGGAGTCATCCTTATTCTCAACGACTGTGAGCACACCATCATCTGAATCTGATAATGAGATGGAATGCTGATTCCAGGTTTTTAACCATATCGTATGATCGTCCTGCTCGTGTATATGAAAAACTTCCTTCGTGAACCAACCCCAAATTTCATCTGATGAAGCAGTTAACTGAATATCATCCGTAGTAATGTACTTACCGTTAGTTGTGGAGATTAATGTATGACAATCCCAGCCCCAATCCGATTGGTGGAACACTTCTGCGTTCTCACTATTCTTGGCATCAGCAATAAGAGTAAGATTGTCCTTTCCTGACAATCTTACATATTGACCAGTCGTAGTGGATTTCAGTTTAAATTGATCACTACCCTCTCTGAATACGACTGTTGCCTCCGATAATTTCTCGGTTATACCCTTTAATGGAGTTATTGCATAAGGAAGGGAGCCACTATACCAATCTCGGTAAACACGATTTGCAAGGGGACCAATAACTGCTATCTGCTTCACTTTTTTCGGATTTAATGGTAGGGCTTGATGTTCATTCTTCAGGAGAACGGTATTCTTATGAGCTGCTTGTAGGGAAAGTTTAATATGCTCCCCACTGCAGATAATCGACTCGGGTATGCTGGAATATGGGTTGTTCTCTACAGGATCAAACTCACCTAATCGAAATCGGACTCTAAAGGTGTTACAGAGGGCATGATCGAGATCTTGCTCTGTAAGCAATCCCTCCGATAGAGCATCACGAATGGCCTGTTTGGAGATGTCATGGTCATCTGTAATGCTATCAATACCCGATAGGATCGAATTGGCTACCGCAAGTGTGTAGTTATCATAATAGTGATGATCGTTTACCGTACCTAGTACATCACCAGCATCACTCACAATAAATCCGTTCATCCCCCATTGCTGTTTGACGATTTTTAATACATCGGGATTCAGATTGGCTGGAACGCCATTTATTGAGTTATAGGATGTCATCATCGACAGTGCACCTCCTTCCTTGAACGGCATTTCGAACGCTTTCAAATAATATTCATGCATATTACGGGGATCTATACTAACCGAGCATTCACCACGATTGATTTCGTTGTTGTTGCCAATAAAATGTTTTAATGAAGCGACAGCTTTGAGATAGAAGGGGTCAGACCCTTGTATGCCTTGGATCAGAGCTGAGGCTAGCTTGCCTGTTAAATGAGGATCTTCTCCATATGCTTCTTCGGTTCGTCCCCAACGAGGGTCACGTTCCATGTCAACGGTCGGTGCCCATAATGTGAGTCCATTCGTAGTAGGATCCTTCTTATAGAAACCTCGGGCTTCGTCCCCAATTGCACTGCCAACTTGTTGTAATAGCTCAGTATCCCATGTGCACGCTAGGCCTATGGATTGCGGGAAGGTTGTAGCTTCTCCCAACCATGCCATACCATGTGCAGCCTCTGTTCCATGCTTGTAAGGCTTCACGCCAAGTCGTTCAATCTGATCTTGATATTGGCACATTAAATTAATCTTCTCTTCGATTGTGAACCGAGAAATCAAGTCTTTCACTCTTAGCTCAAGTGGTAAATGATGGTTCTGATATGGGTGTGTAACGCTAGTATTCATCGTATCAAGTCTCCTCAGTATTTATAGATATGTATAGCGTAGCACCGATTTCTAACAGAAAACACCCGATGAATTGCTTCGAAATCACTACATAAATTAATCATTTACCTTCATATCGTACAGGGTGATCGGTTCATTCTCATAGACAAGAGCATGTACTATGTTTAATATGATGGTGATACTGCAAGGAGGGATTTTTATATTTAAAAAAGTAGTCCGCAATCTTAATAATGTAAACCTACGTAACAAAATGATACTAGCCAACATTCTCGTCATCATGGTACCTTTAATTCTTGTGGGCTTTGGTGTCGTTCGTGAATTTCGTCAAACTGCTCTGAGTGATGCAATTGAACAAACAGCTATGAATGTGGAGCGGGTCAAGCTTAGAACTGCTGAAATCTTGAATATATCCATTGAATTGTCCAACAAACTTGCAATAGACGAACAATTAGAGGATATCGTTAATGGAGAATATGAGAGCACATTGGGTGTGTATCAAACCTATAGAGATTTCACAACGATTGATACGTATTTAGATTTTAATAAGGAAATCTCGAATATTAAACTATATGTTAATAACCAGACGTTGCTCAATAACTGGCAGATATTACCCCTTGATAGGAACACGCAGCAAACAACTTGGTATCAATCCGCATTGAAAGGTCAAGGGCTTATTGGTTGGTATTATTTTGATGATATAACTCGTAATGCTTCTAGTAGCTTAAGTCTAGTCAGAAGAATTAATTCATCCGAATATCAAACCTATGCGATGCAAGTCATAGATCTCGACACGAACTATCTGAACTCCATTCTAAGTCAGGAGCAGTTCGAAACGGTTCTATTGGATGAGAATAATATCGTCGTGGCATCGAACCGCCCGAATATGATCAGGAAGAAGATAAGCGAAACACATCTCGAAGAGCGTATATCCACTATGGCGAGCGGATCACATGAAATTGATATAGATGGAGAGGCCTCGAAGGTTTATATCGAGGATTTTATACCACCTGTTAGCTATACGAAGCTAAGAATTATAAGCATTTTCTCTATTGAGAGTATTGTTGCTGAAGCGAATCGGATTAGCAGTATTGGATTTACTGTGATTATCATTAGCTTTGCCATCGCACTTATTCTGATTTATCTAATTTGTACGATGATTGCAAATCGATTATTAAATTTGAGTAAACAGATTGGTAAGGTGTCTAAAGGCCATTTCAACGCAACCTTGGTAGTAGATGGTAATGATGAGATTGGTCAAATATCCAAACAATTTAATGGCATGGTGTTCAATATTAAGCAATTAATGAATGAGGTCAAGCAGTCAAATGAGCTGAAAAATCAATTAGAGCTCAAGCAGAATGAAATTAAGCTGAAGATGCTCGCGAGTCAGATTAACCCACATTTTCTCTATAATGCATTGGAATCTATTCGAATGAAGGCTCACATGAAGGGCGAACGTGAAATTGCACATACCGTTATGCTGCTTGGGAAGCTCTTACGAAAGAATTTGGACATTACTGGAAAGAAAATAAGCGTGAGTGATGAATTCGACATCATCCGTAACTATTTGGATATTCAGAAATTTCGTTATGAAGATCGATTGAACTATAAATTAGAATTAGAGCCTGCGGCAATGAAGGTGAGGATCCCTCCTCTAATTATCCAACCACTCGTAGAGAATGCTGTTCTACATGGATTGGAGAATCAATTAGAAGGTGGGTTGGTGTCTGTTAAAGCGTATATTGATGATGGGCATCTTCATATTGAAGTAACAGACAATGGAATTGGAATGAATGAGTCACAAGTAGAGATAATAGTACAAGCCATTGATGATCAGGAAGAGGATCGAATTGGTATGAGTAATATTCATCAGCGTATTCAAATCATATACGGTGAACAATATGGCTTGCATGTTCAGAGCATGCCAACGATTGGGACGAAGATTCAATTCTCAATTCCACTGGAGGTAAACCATGTATAGAGTCATGATTGTTGATGATGAACCTCTCATTCGTGAAGGATTAAGAACGCTTATAGAATGGGAGAATTACGGATTTCAGGTTGTGACAGTTGCACGTGATGGTAATGACGCATTGGCCCAGTATGACGAAGCGGCTCCAGATTTAATGATCGTGGATATTCGTATGCCTGCAATGGATGGCCTTCAGCTTATGGAAGCGGTAAGAAAGAGAAACATCCACACGCATTATTTAATATTAAGTGGGTATTCCGACTTTGTCTATGCGAAGAGAGCAATCCTATCTAAGGTGGATGGATACATTCTAAAGCCTATTGATGAGGAGGAGCTTGTTCAATATCTGGAGCTCATGAGAACACAATTAGACAAGGAATCAGTGGCTGCTCTTACTGTTAATCATGCATCTAACATACAGTTCTTTAACTTAGACCTTCAATTCGGAACAGAAGAAGTGACTATAAAATCTACCGATCTAACTCTATATATGCAGAAGCTTCATTATGCCTTAGACATAGGGGATAAAGAGAGTGTATCCTTGTTAATCCAAGAAATAGGGAATGATATGGCAATGACGTTTAGATCAGAACAACTCATAAAAACCAACTATATTCAATTATTAGCTACTATTACTCAGAAGCTCTTACAAGCTCAACCTATGCTGAGATCCTCTGAGAATAAGATTACAGAATGGATTTCACATATTTATGATCAGACCACGTTTAAGTCCATGCAGTTATTAATCAATGTTCAGCTTTGTAAGATCATTGACCACATGGGACATAATCATTCAGATACATTGATCAAACGAATACTGGATATGATTCAACGGAATTATCGCGAAAACCTAAAGCTGGAGTCGTTAGCTGAGGTTTTCAACTATAATAGTGCGTATCTAGGCAAGCTGTTCAAGAATCATACTGGCGATAGCTTTCATACTTACTTGGATAAAGTGAGAATTAACAAAGCGAAGGAATTGTTAGCTGAGGGATTAAAGGTGTATCAGGTAGCCGAGCTGGTGGGGTATACGAATGTCGATTACTTCCACACCAAGTTTAAGAAGTATGTAGGGAAAGCTCCTAAAGCCTATCAAAATGAATAGTAGATGTTTGGACGGAGGTGTGATTATTCACACCTCTTTATTATGCGAGGGTGCAATTTTCACATGATTTTCAAAGCAATCTATAGGGTACATTATCTCTGATGTATGCGATAACATTAAGCTATATTAATTCGAGGAGGGCTTCAGATGCAGACGGTTAGTGCTGGATTAATCACGCAACGAGGGGTTAAGACCCGGAGATTTTTTAGAACAGCTATCAAACAAAGATATTTGTATCTAATGTCTCTTCCCTTTATTGCTTGGATATTCGTCTTCAGCTATCTTCCAATCTGGGGTTGGACAACCGCCTTTATGAAATACAAGCCTTCAAGATCATTCTGGGAGCAAGAATGGGTGGGACTTCAATATTTCAAGGAATTGTTAGCGGATGAACGATTTTACATGGTCATGCGAAATACACTGGCGATGAGTATTATGGGGCTTGTCATTGGATTTACGGTTCCGATCATATTCGCAGTCTTCTTAAATGAGTTGAAAGGTAAGATGTTTAAGAAATCACTTCAAACCATTTCATATCTTCCGCATTTTGTTTCCTGGGTTGTTGTAGCAGGCCTCGTTTACAAGATGCTCTCGACAGATAACGGAGCTGTCAATGATCTACTCATGTGGTTAAGAATCATAGATGAGCCCGTGCAGTTTATGGCCAAAGAAACTTGGTTCTGGGGTATTGTGACCCTCTCTGATCTATGGAAGGAGATGGGCTGGAATTCCATTATCTTCTTAGCAGCCATCGCCGGAATTGACCAAGAGCTTTATGACGCATCTAGGGTTGACGGTGCAAGTCGGTTTAGGCAGATATGGCACATAACTCTTCCAGGAATCCGAAGTGTTATTATTGTTCTGCTCATATTATCGATTGGTCATTTGATTCAAATTGGTTTTGAGAAACAGTTCTTATTAGGCAATCCACTTGTTGTTAATTATTCTGAGGTTCTTGATTTGTATGCTCTGAATTATGGACTTTCATTGAATAGATTTTCATTCGGTACAGCTGTAGGTATATTCAATTCTCTCGTCAGTATTATTCTATTGGTTACTGCGAATGCGTTATTCAAGCGTTACAGCAAAGAGAGTGTTTACTAAGGGTAGGGAGGTGTAATAGATGTCCAAGGCTATTTCTTATGGACGAGCATCACGAGGTGATCGGATGTTCGATATATTCAACTATATTCTAATGAGCTTTATTCTGATCGTAACCATATATCCATTCTTGAACGTTCTTGCCATTTCCTTAAACAATTCAGTTGATACGGTTAGAGGTGGAATAACGATTTTTCCGAGACAGTTTACTCTGGAAAATTATGCGACTATTTTTCAAAGTCAGGATTTAACCACAGCTTTTAAAATTTCAGTTTTACGGACTGTCATTGGTACTTGTATTGGATTGATTGCATGTTCGTTGCTAGCATACACCCTCAGTCGTCGAGATTTCCAAGGTAGAAGGGCTATATCTTTTATCTTAGTACTAACTCTATACATCTCTGGAGGACTAATTCCAGTATTCTTACTTTATCGTGATCTTGGATTAATTAATTCGTTCTGGGTGTATGTTCTTCCTGGCATGGTCAATGCCTTTTACGTTTTCGTTATTCGCTCCTTTATGGATAATCTTCCATACGAGCTGCAGGAGTCGGCAAAGATGGATGGAGCTAATGATATTAAGATATTCTGGAGCATTATTCTACCTTTGTGTAAGCCTGTGCTTGCAACCATCGCCTTATTCATTGCGGTAGGACAGTGGAATTCGTGGTTTGATACTTATATTTATAATGGATCTGCAGAGCACCTAACCACCTTACAATATGAGCTAACCAAAATACTGCAGAGCACGCAAACGGGTAGCAGTGCTGCATATGGCAATAATATTGCGGAGAAACAGCAAAGTGTATCACCAGACTCCATTAAGATGGCAATAACGATCGTAACCATCGTTCCTATTCTTCTTGTCTATCCCTTCTTACAAAGATATTTCGTAAAAGGATTAACACTTGGAGCGGTAAAAAGCTAATTCTCGGTATTTACAGGGAATCCTGTTTTATACAATACATGTACGAAAAAAAAGGGAGGAAAGACAATAATGAACATGAGCTATAAGAAAATGATGAGTGTCTTGATTGTTGCTACCATGCTTGTTATAACTGCATGTGGTAACAATACAAATGAGGCTAAGGTTAATAATGAGCCTGGAACAGCGGATCCTAAAAGTGTTGAACCCATGACACTCTCGTATTATTCGGAGGATATTAACCCACAATGGGCTGATATGCAGGATGATATAGGGAAATATATTACAGAACAGACGGGTATTACAATTGATCCAGAATTTGCAGTTGGTGATGCTGTACAGAAAACCAACCTTATCGCTGCCTCTGGACAATACCACGACCTAATGGCCCCTAAGGGATCTCATGGTGTATTGATTGATGCAGGAGCGATGCTTGATTTAACAGATCTGATTGAGGAGCATGCACCCAATATTAAGAAAATGCTAGGTGATCAAATTAATCGTCTTCGTTATAGTGCGGAGGATCCTTCCATTTACTTCATTCCGAATTTAGATACAATCGGACAAGTATACTTCGATGCGGGTGGGCCGTTTAACCTGCAGCATGCCGTAGTCAAAGAACAAGGATATCCGAAGATTCGTACGCTTCAAGACTATGAGAATGCCATCCAAACTTATGTGGATAAAAACCCTACCATTGATGGCCAGAATACAATTGGTTTATCTCTGCTAGCAGATGATTGGCGTATTCTGATATCCACAACCAATCCTGCGTTCTTCGCAACAGGCGCTCCAGATGATGGGGAGTACTTTATCGATGGAGAGACATATGAGGCTACTTATCACTACAGACGACCTGCTGAAAAAGAATATTTCCGTTGGTTAAACCACATGAATGACATTGGTCTACTTGATCCTGAAAGCTTTGTTCAGAAGTATGATCAATATTTAGCGAAAATTGCTAGTGGCCGTGTAGTTGCAACGATTGACCAAGAGTGGGAAATTGGTGATGGCGAGAATGCCTTGAAGTCAGCAGGTAAGCATGATCGAGCTTATGGTCATTATCCTGTAACCCTTGATGAATCGTATAAAGCGGCTAACTTCCAGCAAACTGGTTTTAACGGAGGCTGGGGTGTAGGAATTACAGTCGATGCAGAGGATCCTGTTAGAGCTATGAAATTCTTGGATTATCTAGCCTCTGAAGAAGGACAAATATTAATTAATTGGGGTATTGAAGGGAAACATTATACCGTAGTAGATGGCAAGCGTGTCATCACTCCGGAATTTCTAGAAATGAAGAAAAATGACAATAATACCTTCAAGCAAACAACAGGTGTGGGCAACTACAATTTATCCTTACGTTACGGGGATGGTGTCGAGGATACTACAGGGAATTACTACACAACGAATAACCCTGTGCAAATCTTAGAAAATTATTCGCCAGTTGAGAAGGAAGTTCTTGAAGGTTATGGTGTAACCTACTGGAAGGACCTATTCCCTAAAGAGGATGAATTCCCGATTAAAGCTTGGGGTGCCGCTTGGAACATTCCGGTTCCTAACGATTCGCCGAACACAGTTTATAATAAGAAGATGGAAGATATCACAAGAAAACGCATACCTGAGGCGATTCTAGCTAAGCCAGCAGATTTCGATAAGGTGTTCGACACGATGCTGGAGGAGCTTGAAAAAGCAGGTGTACTTGATATGGAGAAAAACTATACCGAGCTCGTAAAAGCTAGAGTAAAGCTTTGGAGTGAGTAGTACAAGAGCTTGTTCACAATTGTACAGTTCATCTAAGCTCTCAGTGAAAAAATGAATAGATAATTATTGGCATTATAATTAAACAATATAGACAAAGGATCCGTTACTGACGGATCCTTTGTCTATATTCCGCAGGCGTATAATTCATCTGATCACGGAATTTCTTAATAAAATAGCTCAGATTATCGAATCCAACTTCCATGGCGATATCTAATATTTTGCGATCAGTGTGTTGTATGATGTCTGCTGCCTTGTTAATTCGAAATGAATTGATATATTCGATGGGTGTCTGGCGCACCATGGCTTTGAAGAATCGGCAGAAGTGACCTTCACTCATAAAGATAAGCGAAGCCATATCTTTAATTGTAATTCGATTCATATAGGAGGTCCCAATATAGTTTAATACAGTCTTGAGGCTATCTATTCGATTTGTTGCAGCTAGACTAGCCGTGTGGCGAATCACCCAGCGATTGTGTGATGCGATATTAGCTAGTATTAAATAAAGATGAGCTTTCACAGTCAGTTCATGCCCGAGATCTTTCTGTGCTAAAGCTTTCATAATGCCTTCTAAATTAGCTAGGATCACTTGCTCTCCATTCTGATGATTAGAATAGTGAAGGGGAAGAGACTTGCTACCTTCTATTAGAGGGAGGATATAGTCGTTCTGTACAACATCATTAATGCCACTTCTAAGGATATTCATGTTGAATACAACAGCAAAAAAACTACAGCCCGTCTCACCTAAGGGATAAGCAGCATGGATGTCCCCACCAGGAATGAATACAGCCTCTCCAGCGCGGGTCGGGTAATAATTAGTACCAATCTGCACTAAAGCTGCTCCTTCTAATACATAGAAAAACTCCGCTTCTTCATGCCAATGCAATTCTACAACTAGCTGATTAGGATCAATCTGTAGCCAGTAAGGGGCAAGTGGAAATCGCTCGTTTCCGTGGAATCGATTTTCCTTAGGTGTGCTATACATAATCTCTTGAATAAAAACCACCTCTTAAGGTGATTATATCATAATTGTGTTAGTAATGATCAGAATTGAGCGAGATATCGTAACGTAATATCATTATCATAGTATAATATATCACACATTTCATTTAAATAAAAAATTTTAGGAGGTACCTAATGAAATTCACAGATGGTTATTGGCAGGTTCGAGAGGGCTTACATTTGCAGAATCCAATTGAGATTCGGGATATTCAAGTTGAGGCTGATTCGATTACGACATTCTCAGCGACAAAGGTTGTTAGAACTAAAGGGGATACACTTAACGCTACACTCTTAACACAAAAAATCAGCTCCCCAATGCCTGATGTCATTAAGGTTCAATTTTATCGCCATATCGGTAAAGCTAGTAAAGGACCTGAGTTTGCGATTAATACCACAGAAGGTCATCAGGTTAGCATCGAGCAGAATGATGATCAAGCGATATTCACTAGTGGTCGTCTTAGCGTGCGAATCGGCAAAGCTGATGGTAAAATTCATTATTACTATGATAATAATCGAATAACGGGTAGTAATAATAAAGGACCTGCACACATCGAAGCCGATGATAAGAAGACCTATGTCCGGGAACAATTAGATTTAGGATTAGGTGAGTATATATATGGATTAGGTGAAAGATTCACACCCTTCGTGAAGAATGGCCAGGTTGTAGATATTTGGAATGAAGATGGTGGGACGAGCAGTGAGCAGGCTTATAAGAATGTTCCTTTTTACTTGTCTAATCTTGGTTATGGTGTATTCGTCAATCACCCTGAGAAGGTTTCCTATGAGATCGCTTCTGAGGTTGTTTCGAAGGTGCAATTTAGTGTGGAGGGTGAATACCTGGAATATTATATTGTAGGCGGTGAAACACCTAAGGATGTACTGAATAATTTCACTGCATTAACAGGAAAGCCAGCATTGCCTCCCGCATGGTCATTCGGCCTGTGGTTAACGACCTCCTTCACAACAAGCTATGATGAGGACACGGTGAATAGCTTTATCGATGGAATGAGCGATCGAGATCTTCCCCTACATGTATTCCACTTCGATTGCTTCTGGATGAAGGAATATGAATGGTGTGGCTTTGAATGGGACAAGGATGTATTCCCTGATCCCGAAGGCATGATTAAACGTCTGAAGGATAAGGGTCTTAAGATTTGCGTATGGATCAATCCGTATATTGCCCAGAAATCAGAGATGTTCAAGGAAGGTATGGACAACGGCTACTTCGTTATGACGAAGGATATGGATGTATGGCAATGGGATAAGTGGCAGGCAGGTATGGGCCTTGTTGATTTCACCAATCCAGCAGCGGTGAAGTGGTACCAGGGTAAGCTGAAGAGTTTAATGGATATCGGAGTAGATAGCTTCAAGACTGACTTTGGTGAGCGAATTCCGACCGATGTTATTTATCATGACGGATCAGACCCGATCAAGATGCACAATTATTATACACATCTATATAACAAAGCCGTATTCGGTTTGCTAGAAGAGGAGCTTGGTAAGAATCAAGCGATGTTATTCGCACGCTCGGCCACAGCCGGTGGACAGCAATTCCCAGTACATTGGGGTGGAGATTGTTCGTCCAATTACGAGTCGATGGCTGAGACATTACGTGGAGGATTATCGCTGGGCTTGTCTGGATTCGGCTTCTGGAGTCATGACATCAGTGGCTTCGAGAAGACAGCACCACCAGATGTGTACAAACGATGGGTTGCCTTCGGCCTCTTGTCATCCCATAGCCGACTTCACGGTAACGAATCCTACCGAGTACCTTGGTTATTCGGTGAAGAAGCTGTTGATGTACTACGGTTCTTTACAAAGTTAAAATGCAGCTTGATGCCTTACCTATTCAGCAAGGCCGTTGAAGCGTCGCTGAGGGGTACGCCAATGATGCGAGCGATGGTGCTGGAATTTAATAATGATCCAACCTGTGATCATCTAGATCGTCAATATATGCTCGGTGATTCATTCTTGGTAGCACCGATATTCAATGAACAGGGTGAGGCACGTTATTATGTACCTACGGGCCGTTGGACGGATTATCTAAGCGGGAAAACTGTTGAAGGTGGACGGTGGATTCGTGAGCAATATGATTTCTTCAGTCTTCCATTGTTAGTAAGAGAGAATAGTATCATCGCTGTGGGTAATGAAGATTTGCGTCCGGATTATGACTTTGCAGACGGAGTGAGCTTACAATTGTTTGAGCTACAAGAGGGTGCTACTGCTGAAGCCGAAGTGTTCAATGTGGATGGCGAATTGGAGCTGAAGGTTAAGGCAGAGCGGGCGAATGGAACCATTCGTATCGTAACCAAAGGTGTTGGCAAGCCTTGGAATCTGACCCTTCGGGGCATAACGGATATTGTCTCCGTTGATGGAGCGGTTGTAGAGAAGGATACTTTAGGAGTGAAGCTAGTTCCAGAGCAAGGCGTGACTGTAGTGAAAATCCAACTATAATTCATAAAAAACTAACAAACCGCGGGTAATTACCTGCGGTTTGTTGTGCGTTCGGGTACAAAGGGCGCCGGTGGTTGAACAAGCACAATTTCAATCAATTTCTGTGCTTGTAGGTGCAGTAGGGAGCGCCTGCCCTTGAAGAAGCACTAATGTCAGCCCGGTAAGCTTTCCTTCAAGTCTCTCTTCACCAATGCCTTCTGTACCCAAACCTTACTCTTCCAGCGTAGGAATAAGATAAATCCCCGAATCCATTCATCCGCAATAAATGCTACCCAGATGCCAATTAACCCATATCCCAGATGTATGCCTAAGAAATATATAAGTGGAATACTGAAGATCCAAATGACGATAACAGATGTACCCATTGTGAATCTTGCATCACCAGTAGCCTGCAATGATCTTTCAAGCAGTACATTAAAGTTTCTACCTGGCTCTAAGAGGAATCCCATCAGTAATAAAGTGGCACCCAGAGAGATGATGACAGGATCATCCGTGAACAGACTGAGCAATGGTTTACTGAATAGAGTAATAATCGTCATCGCACAAAGGGTAATAACAAAGCTTCTCACTAAGTTTTTGAAGACGGTCCTATACGTTTCTTCATGATCACCAGCGCCAACCATATGACCAACGATGATCTGTAACGCTCTACCCAGAGAAATAGCCAACACAGTAACGAAGAATAATATATTCTGAGTATAAATTCGAGTGGTTAGTAGCTCTGCACCAAGCGAAGCGATGAAGATCGTTGTAACGATCTGACTTCCAAAATATGAGAGCTGAGAAGCAGAGGAAGGTACGCCTACCTTTAGAATCTTAACAACATGATCTCGTTGCCACTTCACAAGATCCTTCCACAACAGCTTAACATTTACTCTTCTGTTCAAGATCAGGAGATTAACGACCAAGCCCAATATCTGACTAATCACCGTAGCGATAGCCACCCCTGTTACCCCAAGCTGTGGGAATCCCACTGCTCCATATATGAAGCAGTAATTAAGCGCAATATTCAACAGATTCATTCCAACCACTACCAGCATGGTATCCCTAGTGAATCCATGAGCCTGAATGATTGCCGAAACCGTGATCATGACTGCCTGGAGGAAAATAAAGCCGCCAACAATGAATAAATATACTTTGGCTTGAGATAACAATGCTTCATCGAGACCGAATATGCCTAATAAGGAGGTGTTGAAGCTAACCAATAGAATACTTATGAGTAGTCCGAAGAGGAAATTAAGCGGAATGGCAGTAGCTACTAGCTTGGGAATTTCGTCGTTCTTCTGTGCCCCAAGATATTGAGAGATAACCACAGCAGCACCGACGGCTACAAAATTCATCATAATAAAACTGAACATGATAAGCTGATTCGCTACACCGACAGCAGCAACAGCTTCATCCGACACTCTACTAAGCATGAAGGTGTCTGAGGTTCTCAAGAACATATGTAGCGCAGATTCAATAAATATAGGCCAAGCAATTGTATATAGAGATAATTTTTTGACTTTTATTTTTGATTCCATGATGATAATTTTTTTCCCCTCTATTTACCTCTTACCTACCTTACTTACCTATCTTACCTATCGAAAATATCGCTTCCGATGCGAATAAATCCAGTTCTTCTTCATGTCTTTCACAATGCCCTCTTCATGTCTTGTGACATACTCGGCATAGGAGTCGAAAGTGGCGAAGGCCTCCCCATCGGGAACTAGAATTTCTTCAGATTTACCCCAGTCATAGGTGAGCAAAGCGCCATGCTCCACAGCTAGGCTATGGGTAATATGCATCAATAAAAAGTCTTCCCAGGTTGTGGCATCGCTCTCTCGCCAGAAGCTCCAATTCTGTGCGCCTACCTCACACCATATACCATGGATACCCAGTATGTACTCGGGTATGATTCGATAAGTATCTGCCTCGTGCTGAACAACCGTTAGCTCTAATCGCTCCGCAAGCCTCTGTAATTCTAAGTCAATATTCAAATTCTTAATAGATAGTTTAATTGTGACCATATCAAGCCTCCAATTTAAAGCCGATCTCGTGCAGGAATGCACGGGCAATCGTCATATGTCCCACCATGCTCGGATGTACACGATCCCATGCTATCGTGGCAGGATAAATTTCTACCATTATACGATCAAATGCACCCTGTGTATCTACGAAAACAGCTCCATATTCTTCAGCTAAGCGCCTAACAACTTGGCCATATTGGTCCATCGTGTTACGCATGGCATCATGACGATTGGGTTCGATATAGAAGGGTGTCATGAGAATAAGACCTTTTAGTGAGGGTAAGGTCTCCTTAATAAGCGAACGTAAGGTGGCCTCATATTCATCTATGTATACATGGGATTCTGTAACTTGGGGCTGATCATATTGCCGCCAGACATCATTTGTTCCGATCATAATAGATAACCAGTCAGGCTTAAGATCTAGAATGTCAGTCTGCCAACGATCCTTCAAATCGCGTACGTTATGACCACTAGTGCCCATATTAACAACACGTATGGCTAGCTCAGGATATACAGTAGTAATGAGCGCATTGACCAAGGACACATAGCCTTTACCTAAACCCTCGAACAAACCCTCGCCAACAGGTCGTTTACGATCACAATCTGTGATGGAATCCCCAATCATAACCAGCTTATCACCAAAGTTTAGTTTCATATGCATTATAACTTCCTTTCCGTAATCAATCTTGATCCATTATAAACGATTCAACGAGAGGGATGTAGTAGAAAGTTATATGAACACACAAGCTCTTTAATTAAGTTTGTTTTTTATAAAAAGAGTTGTTTTATTGAAAAGACGATAAGGAGAATTCGTCTTATATTTAAATAGTAGTGGAAAAGCACAAATAAACGAAAAGCTGAGAGGGGTAATTATGTTGAAGAAATTTCTAGTTGGATTGCTCATGGTAGCCTTGGTATTTGCACTAGCTGCATGCGGAGGAAACAACGAGGGGAGCTCAGGTTCAAACGCAGGTACCAAAGATGATAGTGGTGCTAAATCTGCTGATTTAGGATTAGTTGGAGTTTCTATGCCGACGAAGTCTTCGGAAAGATGGGTAAGTGACGGTGCGAGCATGGTGAAGGAATTTGAAGCACTAGGATATAAAGTTGATTTGCAATATGCAGAGGATGTTATTGAGAATCAAGTTGCTCAAATTGAGAACATGATTACGAAGGGTGTAAAAATCCTAGTCATTGCTCCAATTGATGGCGAATCACTAACGGATGTATTGGGAAAAGCTAACGCAGAGGACATTAATGTCATTTCTTACGACCGATTAATTAAGGGCACAGACTTTGTTAGCTATTATGCTACATTTGACAATTTCAAGGTTGGCGTTCAGCAGGCATCCTATATTGAAGATAAATTAGGCCTAAAGGATGGTAAAGGTCCATTCAATATTGAGTTATTCGCTGGATCTCCAGATGATAACAATGCGTACTTCTTCTTCGATGGCGCTATCTCCGTATTAAAACCATATATGGATTCAGGTAAATTAGTAGTAAAAAGCGGTCAGACCACCATTGATCAAGTAGCTACGTTAAGATGGGATGGCGCTCTAGCACAAACTAGGATGGATAATCTGCTAAGCGCTAATTATTCTTCCGAGAATTTAGATGCTGTACTATCTCCTTATGACGGTATAAGCATTGGTATTATTTCCTCCCTAAAAGGTATCGGTTATGGAGCTGCAGATAAGCCATTGCCGATCGTTACTGGACAGGATGCAGAGCTAGCTTCAGTTAAATCTATTATTGCTGGCGAACAAACTCAAACTGTATTCAAAGATACTAGAGAATTAGCGAAGAAAGCCGTTTCTATGGCTGATGCTGTATTGAATGGTAAGGAACCAGAAGTAAATGACACCAAAACATATGACAATGGTAAGAAGGTTGTTCCTTCCTACTTATTAGAGCCGGTATCTGTTGACGGTTCAAACTACGAAGCTGTATTAGTTGGAAGCGGGTTCTACACCAAAGATCAACTTACTAAATAAATAATTATTCGTCAATCACTTCAGGAAGACTCCGAAAGGGGTTTTCCTTATTACATTGTAGAGGCTTGGTGATAACATGTCGGATTCCATATTAGAGATGAGGAACATTACCAAGACGTTCCCGGGTGTAAAAGCACTAGAGAATGTAAATATAAAGGTGAAAAAAGGTACTATTCATGCTCTTGTGGGTGAGAATGGTGCTGGTAAGTCAACCTTAATGAAGGTACTCAGTGGTGTATATCCACATGGAACGTATACAGGCGATATTCTATTTAAAGGCAAGGTATGTGAGTTTAAGGATATCAAACAGAGTGAGCATATGGGGATTGTAATTATTCACCAGGAGCTGGCCTTGATTCCGTATTTATCTATATCAGAGAATATATTCTTGGGTAATGAACAACAGAAGAATGGTGTTATTAATTGGAATAAAACTATTATAAAAACGAAAGAATTGCTTCAACGAGTTGGATTATTGGAATCTCCTAATACACACGTTGCGAATATCGGTGTAGGTAAGCAACAGTTAGTTGAAATTGCTAAAGCTTTATCTAAGAAAGTAGAATTATTAATTCTAGACGAACCCACCGCAGCATTAAACGAAGATGATAGTGATAATTTGTTGAATTTACTATTGGAATTTAAAAAAGAAGGAATATCCTCCATATTGATCTCTCACAAACTGAATGAAATTTCCAAGGTTGCTGATGCCATTACAATCATTCGTGATGGAGAAGTCATCGAAACTCTGGATCCGCATAAGGACAGTATCTCAGAAGATCGCATTATTAAAGGAATGGTAGGAAGAGAACTAACGAATCGGTTTCCTATTAGAGAACCACAAATTGGAACGACTCTCCTCGAGATAAAAAATTGGAACGTGTATCATCCCTCTGATGATGATCGAAAGGTCATTGATGATATTGGTTTACATATAGGAAAAGGAGAGATTGTAGGTATAGCTGGGCTTATGGGTGCGGGACGCACGGAGCTGGCTATGAGTATATTCGGAAGATCCTATGGGAAGAAGATCAGTGGCCAAATACTTAAGAATGGTAAGGAAGTGCACCTAAGAACCATCAATCAAGCCATTGATCATGGAATTGCCTATGTAACCGAGGATCGTAAGCAGTACGGGTTAATTCTTAGCGATGACATCAAAAGAAATATAAGTTTATCTAGTTTAGATAAAATCTCAAAAAAACTAGTGATTAATGAAAGTGAAGAGATTCTAGTAGCAGAGAAGTACAGGGCAAAGATGAACATAAAAACACCAAGCATCTTGCAAAAGACTGTGAATTTAAGTGGAGGAAATCAGCAAAAGGTCGTTCTGAGTAAATGGATTTTTGCAGAGCCTGATATCCTAATCCTTGATGAACCTACTAGAGGTATAGATGTTGGAGCCAAATATGAAATTTACACTATAATTAACCAATTGGCTGCAGAGGGTAAAGGGATATTGCTAATATCATCAGAGTTGCCTGAAATTCTTGGTATGTGTGATCGGATATATGTGATGAGCGAAGGTAGAATGACTGGAGTGCTGAAAAGAGAAGAAGCTTCACAAGAAAAAATAATGAAGTATATGACCAGAACTAGGGGGTAGACATATGGAAACATTGCGTATGATGTTCAAAAATAATATTAGGCAATACGGTATGATCATTGCATTAATCTCAATTATGTTACTATTTCAGATCCTGACGGATGGTATTCTACTAAAGCCTTTGAACATTACAAATCTTATCTTACAGAATAGTTATATTCTCGTATTAGCAATTGGCATGTTATTGGTTATTATCACCGGACATATTGATTTATCTGTAGGCTCTGTAGCAGCCTTTATCGGTGCTGTGTCCGCTATTCTAATGGTAGATATGCAGGTCCCTTTTGTCGCAGCTCTAATTATTTCATTGCTAATTGGTGCACTGGTTGGGGCTTGGCAAGGGTTCTGGATCGCTTATGTAAAAATTCCATCCTTTATTGTTACGCTTGCTGGTATGCTCTTGTTCAGAGGGTTGACCATGGTAGTCTTACAAGGAATGTCCCGCGCGCCGTTTCCTGACAGTTTTAGGAAGATGAGCACAGGATTTCTGCCTGATTTATTAGGCGGTACCGTATTCCACAATTTAACACTTGCCTTCGGAATAGGTGCATCCATTATAATTATTTGGATCGAGCTAAGAAATCGGAAAATCCAACAAAGCTATAACTTTAGTGTTATGCCTATTGGGTTCTTAATAGCTAAGATTATCGCTATGATAGCTGTTATTAATACCTTCACCTATGTATTAGCCAAGTATGAAGGAATTCCAAACATTCTTATCATTCTATTGGTATTAGTAATTATTTATACATTTGTTATGAATAAAACAGTCATCGGTCGTCACATTTATGCGCTAGGTGGAAATGAGAAAGCTGCGAAATTATCTGGAGTAAAAACAGCACATGTTACTTTCTGGGTTTTTGTCAATATGGGTGTGTTATCAGCACTTTCAGGATTAATTTTTGCTGCTAGATTGAATGCGGCCACTCCTAAGGCTGGTGTTATGTTCGAGCTAGACGCGATCGCTGCAGTTTTTATCGGTGGTGCATCAGCAGCAGGCGGAGTCGGAACAGTCATGGGTGCCATTATTGGTGGTCTGGTCATGGGTGTTATGAATAATGGTATGTCGTTAGTAGGCTTAGGCATTGATTGGCAGCAAGCTATTAAAGGTTTAGTTTTACTAGCAGCGGTTGGATTTGATATTTACAATAAATCCAAGTCGACTTAAGTTATTCTGTCATTCATGCTTCAATAAGGGGGATATCCAATGAAGAGATCAATTCCACATAATGTTAAGAAGAGGTGGGGGATGCCCTCATTCTCTTTAAGCCGCAAAATCATTGGATCATTTGTCATTGTCGCCATGCTAGTCTTATTAACAAGTGGTTTATCTTACTATTTTCTGAATAAAGTTAATAACGGATACGTCACACTAATAAATAAGAACATTGCCATTCTACAATTAACCTCAGAAATTCAATATCTAGCACAATTACAGGCTAGTTTGCTGTCTGAGTATTATGTTGATCCTTCAAGTGGGAAGGAACAGGCAATCGTGGAGGCTAATACCAAGCTCTCTGGCCTTATAGAAGAAGTCATGTTGAAGGACCAGAGTAAGGAAAATAAAATATTTTATGATTCTATGGTAAGCACTAATATGACGCTTCAGACATTGGTTGAGGACATTGTTGCTAATGGGAATAAGGACTTAGAGAAGGCGAAATTGTTACTACAAAGATCCGTTCCAATGACTCAAAGCTTATCCAAATTGATCACTAAAATTCAGAGCAAAGAGAAGTTTGTAGTAGATATCAAAAAAACAGAGAATGAAGAGACAATTAGACAAACGATACAGACCTTAATATGGGCAAGTATCATTGCTTTAGTCGTTGCATTAGCCATCGGAATCCTCTTATCAAGGATGATTGTGCGGCCTATGAGAGCTGTAGTAAAAGCCGCTGGAAGAATTGCTGCTTGTGACCTTACTGTGGATGATATTCAGGTTAGGAATCGAGATGAAATTAGTGAGCTGGCTATTGCCTTTAATCAAATGAAAGGAAATCTCCATTTGATTATAAGTGAGGTTAACGGTCATGCCGATCAGGTTGTCTTCGCTTCGAAAGGGCTTAGCTCCCATTCCGAAAGCTTGGGGGAATCTTCAGAACAAATTACAACAATAACTCAAGATATATCCTTGGGCTCTGAATCTCAACTACAAAGCGTGAATAAGGGTGTCATGGTTATTGAGGAAATGAATAGGCTGGTGGAACAAATTTCAACGCTCACAGTATTAACTAATATGAAATCAACCCACGCTTTGGCAGCTGCTACAAATGGTAATGAATCCATTGAATCTGCAGTTACACAGATGAACGCTATTGACTTGAATATGAAAGGACTTGCTGAGTCCGTACAACGCTTGGATGTTCGTTCAACTCAAATTGTTCAAGCGAATGAGATGATTTCAGATATAGCCAGACAAACCAATTTATTGGCCTTGAATGCTTCAATTGAAGCAGCTCGAGCTGGGGAATCGGGTAAAGGATTTGCAGTTGTTGCTCATGAAGTTCGAAAACTATCTCAGAAAACATCGGATTCCGCCGCCGATATTGCCCGCTTAATCTTAAGTATACAGAATGAAACAACTGCTGTTGTACATTCTACTGAAGCAGGTTCAAAGGAAGCGGGCAAAGGAATAATCGTAATGAACGAAGCTGGACGAGCATTCAAACGTATACAAGAGGCGGTTAAAGAGGTAGCTCAACAGATTGAAACCATATCCATACAGTCCGAGCAAATCGCTCAAAGGTCACTTACTGCGGTGGATGCCATCCGGTCCATTGATTTAGTGGCACAACAGACTGCATCTGGTACTCGTGATGTCTCAGCGAATGTGGAAGAGCAATTTGCTAGTATGGAAGAAATAATATCCTCTTCCCATGTGTTAAATCACTTGGCGGGACAATTACAAAGTTTGATTGGAAGATTCAGGGTTTGATTATTAGGTTTATTATGAAATATATTGGTGTTAGACTTAGCTGAGATCATGGTTAGGGGGATGAGATTGAAAAAACTATTATTCATCTATGTCGTCTTAATTAGCACCTTTATGGTTTACTTTACTTTCTACCATTTTCGAGAATCGGATACAAAAGCATGGGATCAAATGGATAATGGACTTCAGGGTGAGATGAATGAGAAGTATGTAATGGTGACATTCCTGTCTGGAATCGATTACTGGAAGAACAGCCTCAAGGGCTTTGAGGATGCGGCCCAATTGTTGAACGTGTCAGTGGAATATCATGGCGCTACCCAATACGATGTTCACGAAGTGATTACGGTTCTTGAACAAGTCATTGCCAAAAAACCAGCAGGCATTGCGATTACCGCAATGGATCCAGAAGCCCTGAATATAACAATTAATAAAGCGGTAGAAGCAGGAATTCCGGTAGTTACTTTTGATTCAGGAGCTCCGAAGAGTAATGCTTTATCTTTCTTAGGTACGAATAATTACAATGCTGGGGTTACAGCTGCACACAAAATGGCGGAGCTTCTTGGGAATACAGGGAAGGTTGCTGTTATCTCATTACCTAACCAATTGAATCATCAGCAACGGTATTCTGGTTTTAAAGAGACATTGCAAAGTGAATATAAGGACATCAAAGTTGTCGCTGTTCAGGATGGCAAAGGAGATCAAATCAAATCACAAATGGCTACGTATGAGCTGTTGAAGGACCATCCTGATTTATCTGGGATTTTCGTAACAGAGGCAAATGGTGGAATAGGTGTTGGAAATGCGATACATGAGTTAAATATGCTTTCCAAAGTGAAAATTATTAGTTTCGATACGGACAAAGGGACATTGGATATGGTGCGTGAAGGTGTCATCTCAGCAACATTAGCTCAAGGCACATGGAATATGGGATATTGGTCATTGCATTATCTATTCCATATCCACCACAATCTTGGACAATCTGTATCAGATTGGGAGGAAGGCGATGTACCGCTCTTACCCGTTAATGTAGATACGGGGATATCTGTCGTTACTAAGAGTAACGTGGATAACTACTATGCCAAATAGAAATCGTGTCACTTTAGCGAGGTGGTTCATCTGAGATTCAGGATGCTCGAAATGAATAACGTACCTATCCGTTATAAGCTCATCATACATTTTATGATTATTAGCATATTACCTTCGATCTGTCTGGGTATTCTAATCAGCTGGGCTGTTAATAATGTCATTAATAAACAGGTAAATGCGAATACATTACAGTTAATCGGCAATGCCAATAAATCGTTAGAATCCTACGTAAGTGAAATTCAGAATATAACCTACTTAATATCGTTCAATTCAGGGGTGAAAAACTTCCTGTATAAGGATACCTTCGAATCTATGATTGACCCCAATCAAATGTATGATATCCAGAAGTTTCTACAAGGCTTCACTACCCTTCATCCCGAGGTTGCGGGAATTCTCGTTCTGAATAGCAACAATCAATACATTAGTAATGAAATGTATGCGAGAACCTCGAAAAAATTAACGGAAGAACAGTGGTATAAGGAAGCTGAGAACAGTAAAGGGATTTTCAAACTAATAGGCCATACTCCAGGTAGGAATATAACAACGCATTATAATTATAAGGATGATGAAGTTATATCGGTTGTTAGAGCCATACTTGATCCCGACACCCAAGCTACAAAGGGTGTTATTCTTATTGATTTAAAGCTTAGAGTGATTGCGGAGACATTAAAGGATGTGAGACTTGGTAAATCAGGCTTTCTGATGGTTATAGATAGTCAGGGGAATAGCATCTATTCGCCATCAAGTCCACTATTGAAAGGAATTCAGAATCAGTGGTTTGCTGACCAGATGTCTGGTAATTTCTCGCGAAAAATTGATGGACATAGACTGGAATTTATTTATCGCAAATCGCCCTTTACAAACTGGACAACGGTAGGTGTATTCTCGACAGAAGAAGCTGTCTCTGAGGTGCAAGAAATTCGTTTCTACTTGATAAGTTTTATATTCCTCGTTACCTTCCTTGGTGTGTCCGCTTCTTTTTACTTAGCTTATTCCATATCTAGACCTATTCTGCGATTAATGAATTCGATGCAAACAGCAGAATCTGGTGATTTGACCATCCGTCATATGGGAATTCGACATGATGAGATAGGTATGCTTGGACGCAGCTTTAATGCCATGCTGACGCAAATTGCCAAATTGATCTCACTTGTTGAATCGAAAGAGAAGCAGAAGAAGGAAGCGGAGCTGCGAATTCTACATGCCAATATTAAGCCTCATTTCCTCTATAATACGCTAGATACTATCCAGTGGATGGCACGTAAGAACGGAGCAGAGGATGTATCCGAGATGGTCGATTCATTAGCCAAATTGTTCCGGATCGGATTAAGTAACGGACAGGATGCAATTCTATTAATAGATGAAGTAGAGCATGTGATTAGTTATTTGAAAATCCAACAGACCAGATATAGAGATAAGTTATTCTTCGACATTCAGATCGATCCGGATGTGAAACGATTCTTATTACTTAAGCTCATCCTACAACCTATTGTAGAGAATGCCATTTATCATGGAATTAAAGAGCGTAGAGGGCCAGGGCATATTCAGATCAGTGTTAGGCAAGAGAAAGATTACGTCATCATAAAGGTCGTAGACGATGGGCTTGGTATGTCCAAAGAAACATTAGATAAGTTAAACCAGCGACTGACTAACACATTACAAGAAATTCAACAACAATCCACTTCGGATGATTCCGATGAAGAGCAAATTGCACTCAAAGTGAATCGTATGATCGGTGGCTACGGTATTATGAATGTCCATACACGAATTGTTCTTTCCTTCGGTGAAAACTATGGTATTTCCGTCGAGAGTCAAGAAGGTAAAGGGACTGTAGTAACGATCATCCATCCCATTGTGATAGATGAAGAAGGAGCTGGGCGAGTTGGAACCACTATGGAAAGTACTAATCGCAGATGATGAGGCTATCATTCGTGAGGGAATTCGGGAGAGCATCCCGTGGGACAAACTTTCCCTGACTGTTGTTGCTGAAGCAGAGGATGGAGAGGAAGCTCTGGAGAAGGCTTTATTGCATAAAGTGAATATCGTTCTAGTAGATCTTAATATGCCCATCATGAATGGTCTTACAGTAATGAAGCATATTCGCGAACAGCTACCCGAATGTAGAATTGTAATCATTACGGGACACGATGAATTCTCCTACGCCCAAGAAGCGATTCGCTTAGATGTGGATGATTATATACTTAAACCTGTTAATCCCATACAATTAACTGAAGTGTTGGGAGGGTTGTCTAGACAATTAACACTACAAGTTGATGAGAATAAGTATATGACCATCGCATCACGTCAGATTGAGAAGAATATGGCCATATTAAGAGAACGTTTCTGTAAAGAATGGCTTGAAGGTAATCTACAGGTTGAAGAGATCAGAGAGCAGCTTCAATTTCTGCAACTTCCACAGGATTATCCAGCTGTACTGGGTGTGATTCGGTTTGAGAAGGATGCAGGGAAGCCTTATATCACAGAGAAAGATCGACAATTATATTTATTCGCCATTGAGAATATAGCCGCTGAAATCCTGCAATCTTGGGAGAATATTATTTTTCGAGACCAGTATGGATTAATCGTTATCATTATTTGGGCACAGGTTTCAGATGAGGTGCAGCATTCAATTTCGAACGCGATTCTTAAATATCTAAAGATTATTACCTATGCTTCCTTCGAGTTTATTAATAACCATGAAAGAGGAATCACACAATCCTACCACAACGCTAAAGAAAAAATTTACCAACTGACACAGCTATCACCTATGGTTAGAAGAGGGCAACAACTCATTAAAGAACAATATATGAATTCGGAATTAACACTCGAGATGCTAGCAGAGGAGCTTCAGATTTCTCCTATCTATATTAGTCGTCAATTAAAGGAGGAATTAGGGACATCTTTCATTCATGTATTGACTCAGACAAGAATGAATAAAGCTATTTATTATCTGGATTCCACCGACCTATCCATTAATGAGATTTCCGAACTCGTTGGCTTTGATAATCAGCATTATTTTAGCACTTCTTTCAAAAAAAATGTGGGAATGTCGCCTAATCAGTATCGAAGGGGAATTTAATTGATATAATCTATTTATATCAAGCTGAAACATTGGCTTTTAGTATATCCTTTTCTTTGAGAAAGATAGGTGTTGTTCAAATTGAATAAACGACAGGCTTTGCTTGTAGCTTCCATGTGTTATATTATTTTTTTCTCCGTCCTGAACGGTACCATGTTTAACGTGGCCTTACCTGAGCTATCCCAGGAATTCTCGCTTACGCCATCCGGTGTTAGCTGGGTTGTTGTTGTTTATGCATTAATATTCGCCATAGGTTCAGTCACCTATGGAAAGCTAGCGGACATCTACCCAATAAAGAGATTAATTGTCATCGGCTTGTTATTGTTCTCGGCGGGCTCACTGATTGGTTTTTTCTCAGAGGATTATTGGATGGTTATTGTTGCACGGATCATTCAGGGAAGTGGATCTGCAGCCATTCCAGCTTTGGCCATGGTGGCGAGTGCAAGATATTTTCCTATTGAACAAAGAGGCTATGTGATGGGCTTTGTTGCATCTACAGTTGCATTCGGATTTGGTATAGGCCCTTTACTTGGAGGAGGTATTGCTCAGATATTCGATTGGCGGGTGCTATTTATCGTATCTGTCGGGAGTCTATTAGCACTACCGGTCTTGATTAAAGCACTTCCTCACGAGGAGACTCAAGGGGGTAGCTTTGATGTATTAGGCGCGATACTCTTTGGATTAGGCGTTGCTGCCTTCTTGTTAGGTGTTAATACGAATGTTTGGTTTTTAGTAATCGGCGTTCTATTCTTCGTTCTATTTACCTTGCATATCCGGGTAAAGGATCAGCCGTTTATTCAAATTAATTTATTCCAGAACAAGAAATTTGGTTTATTGTTATTATTCGCGCTATGTATCTACTTTTCTCATATGGCAACCTTCTTCGTCCTGCCATTGGTACTGGCCGATGTTAACAAGCTTGGGCCAGGCTGGATCGGACTTGTCTTCTTCCCAGGAGCTATGATAGCCGCACTGCTCGGCACACGTGCAGGAAGGCTAAGTGACAGATATGGTAGCCATGTGATTCTAAGATGGGCTGCAATTATGATGGCAATGGGCTTCTTAACGATATCGTCGTTAATTAGTGTGTCCGTAATTTGGATCAGTGTGACTCTAATATTCATCTTCTTAGGCTTCTCGAGCATTCAGGCATCACTTGCTAGTCATATAGCTAGTACATTAGATCCGAAGGAAACTGGAGTAGGATTAGGATTGTATAATCTAACTGCCTTTATGGGAGGAACGTTGGGTCCGACGCTTGTATCCGCATTCTTAGAATTAAACACGACACGCTGGAATCCACTTCATCCCGGTGGCTTTGCCTCTTACAGCAATGGTATGCTGCTCTTATCTCTAATAAGCTTCAGTTCATTATGCATTCTTGCTGTTAGTAATCGAAGGATGAGCTATGTGCCTGCTGCAGAGTGAATAACATTACATCATTTATAGCTGCTTGCGAATGCTCATTGGTGAATATCCCTTGTATTGCTTGAATAATTTAGAGAAGCTATTGATGCTACCACTGCCAATCTGTTCGGCAATCTCCGTTATACTGAGCGTAGTTGTTCGAAGTAAGTGCTCTGCTTCGTAGATGCGACGTAAGTTAATATATTGGATCAATGTTAAACCTGTTAACTTTTTGAATGTTTTACAGAAGTGATAGGGGCTTAAGCGAACCATGGCCGCAGCCTGGTTTAACGTAATTCGATCGGTAAAGTGCTCCTCAATATAGAGGAGCATTGCTTTAAATTGTGCAGTTTTTAATCGGACAGCTTCGGTTTGGCGTTTTTCATCCGGGGTTATCATATATCCTCGACATAACCATGTGAATAGTAACTGGCAATATGCTCTGACTGCAACTTCATATCCATGCAGCTTATTCTGGAATTCCTGAATGAGTGTAGTTATTGTCATGATCAGTTGAGGGTAATACTCACTGTGCTTGTTCAGGCTATTGGAGAAGAGGGTTCTACCTTCCGAATGCAGGGACATTAAATCGACCGATAATAAATGGGCACTTTGATGTCCCACGAGTGAAGGGTGGAAAACAATAGCATAATATTTAATAAACTGTGTAGGGTCATCCGAATATCCAGCATGCAATTGGCCGCTATTAACGAATAAGAGGTCCCCAGCAGAAGCATGTATTTGATTCCCACCAATTTGGAATACAGCCTCCCCTTGGTCTATTAAGATAAATTCGTAATGCTCATGCCAATGTAATCTCAATATTTGGTTGCCACTTGGGGTATTCTCAAAGATATTAAAGGGGAAAGCCTGATTGATTAAAGCTGTATTCTCCCAAAGGTCATCTCTCATTACCAATCGCCACACCTTTCTAAACCGCAATATTGGACAAAAAAACCGCAATAAACCTAGAGCCCATAATCTTTCTATATATTATATTAGAACGGTATTCTATTTTCCATATAAGCATTAGGAGATGATCTAGGATGAAGCAAATTCGGATAGGTACACTGGTCAAAGGTAATACAGCAGTTGAGGTTATCCCACAGATTATTGAGCATGGATTTGAATCCTTTGGTTTAACCTTCTGGCAATCCACGGGTAATATAGACCTTGTCGAAACAGCGAAGAAGATTAGAGCAATCGTCGACGAGAAGGACATCGTTATTGGCTCTTTGGGTATATTCGGAAACCCCCTTACAGGAGAAGGCGACAGTGCAGATTCGTTAGCGAGCTGGGAGCGGTTAATCGATCATGCCCATTTATTCGGAACGAATATTGTTGCTGGATTTACGGGAAGATTACCTAATTGCCCAATAGACGAGTCGATGACACGATTTGCCGAAGTGTTCGGACCATTAGCCAAACGAGCAGAAGATCGAGGTGTCCGTCTTGCTTTTGAGAATTGTGATATGCATGGTACGTGGAAGGAAGGAGAATGGAATATTGCCCATAACCCAACTGCGTGGGAGATGATGTTCAATGCAGTACCTTCAGATCATATTGGTTTACAATGGGAGCCAACCCATCAGATGGTAAGCTTGATTGATCCGATTCCCCAGCTGCGCAAATGGATGCCGAAGATATTCAATGTGCATGGTAAGGATGCAACGATTGCTTGGGATATTGTAAAGGAATATGGCATACATGGGCCTAAACAATTTGTCTGGCATCGTACACCAGGCTTTGGTGACACCAATTGGACGGATGTCATCTCAATCCTACGTCAGCATGGTTATGAGGGAACGATTGAGATTGAAGGCTGGCATGATCCTGTGTATCGGGACGAGCTAGAGATGACTGGTCAAGTTCATGGGCTTAATTATTTAAAAAGATGTCGTGGAGGACAATTCGTTCCAAATCCTAAGGAGGCATAGAATGACTACATATAAAATTATTGTTGCAGGCTGCGGTGGAATGGCTAATGCTTGGGTGGAATATGGGAAAAAACGAGAAGATGCTGAGATTGTTGGACTCGTAGATATAAGCGAAGCACAAGCGAAGAAGTTGGCCGATAAGCATGAGTTGAGTGTCCCTTTCTTCATGAATGTGAAGGAAGCAGCCCAAGCAACTGGAGCCAATTTGGTATTCGATACTACTATTCCAGAGGTCCATAAGCAGATTGTTATGTCTGCCTTTGAAGCAGGCTGCGATGTTATGGGAGAGAAGCCTATGGCCTCATCTCTGGAGGACGCACAGCTGATGTTAGAAGCGGCTCGGTCTCAGAATCGCTTCTATGCGGTTATGCAGAACAGACGATACAATCAGAATATTCGTGGATTACGTGAAATTATCTCGCAAGGACATATCGGTACAACCGGCTTTGTAAGTGCTGATTTTTTCCTCGGTGCTCACTTCGGGGGATTTCGAGATGTAATGGCAAGTCCATTAATACTGGATATGGCTATCCATACTTTCGATGCGGCTCGATTCATTAGTGGTGCGGACCCCGTATCCGTCTATTGTCATGAATTTAATCCTCCGGGCTCTTGGTATGCGGGCAATGCTGCTGCGATTTGTATATTCGAAATGTCAGATGGCTCCGTGTTTAACTATCGTGGTTCATGGTGCTCTGAGGGTGCACCAACCTCATGGGAGTCACAGTGGCGTGTATCAGGAACGAAGGGAACAGCCATATGGGATGGAACGGCAGCTCCTTATTATGAGGTCATTAAACCGACCGAAGAGAAGGTGTTCTTGAATAAATTCGATCGTTATGAGCCCTCAACTCCAATCATGGACAATGAAGGCCACGCTGCCTGTCTCGACGAGATGTTCAGAGCATTGAAGGAGAACCGAAAGGCAGAAACTGATTGTGCAGATAACATCAAGAGTATGCAGATGGTATTCGGTGCACTAGAGAGTGCAGCTCAGGGTAAGAAAATTTCACTTAGATAAACAAGATTAGAAATTCAGTAACAGCTCTTCCTGGACTGCGTACTAGCGATAAAACCTGCGCTAGTACGATATTATCGGCGATATGGCTTTGATATGCTCTATTTAATCTGGTTCGATGCAATACGAATGAATCGTTCTTTATTGTCTAGAAGCTTTTCTTCCAGAAACTGAGCACTACTAAAGATACCTGAAGTATCTAATTTTCTCCAGTCAAATGGGTCGGATGTTAATAGAATAATATGACCAATATTACTCGTCTTGTGAAGTATGGGTATACAACAAAAAGATAATAAACCATTAGAGAGCAGACCATCTTGATGGTTAAGTGCAATCGAATTTTTCGAGGTCTTCACATTATCTATGGCAATAATATTCCTGATATATATAGGTATGTCATTACCTGGAGCAATGTCTTGTGCTAGGGATAAACCGTTTGAATACTCAAGATACCCTTGAGGGATATGAGGAGCTCCTCCTACCCACGCCTTCTGGTGTTGTTGATCATACAGATACACCCCAACCATGATATTATGCTTCTCCATAAGCTTCTCACCAATTACACAGTAGCGATTCAAGAGCAGCTTGGTATGTAAGTAAATATAATGCTCAGCATCAATCATGTCCTCTCGATATAATTCAAGAAACACATCTGACAAATTAAGGTTTCCATTCAAGCGGGGATTAAGATTATTCACTAGCATTCTAATCTCTTTGTTTAACTTAAAATCCTTTAACACCCTCACAATAGAATCCATTAAGTTCTCCCCCATCAAGTATGTGTTTTTACTTAAGTTTTCTTAGGTCAACTTCCTTCCTCTGAATGGCAATCTCTAGTACACGTTTTATTTCTATCAATTCATCCTCTTCTAGTATCATTCCATCCCATTGAAACTCACCGGAAGCTTTAGGAATTTCCATTACGTTGTTAAGTGTAGAATAATCCACTGCTTTTGGATAATCGGATATCCCGAGTAGATAGTCAGTAGATACATCAAGTGCTTTGGCTAAGGAAATGACTAGATAAAAAGGTAGACATATTGTTTCGTGAGCCTCTTATTTCTTCATGGTTAGATCGAAAGAAATTAGGGGAGCCGGATAAGCTGTATGAAATCGATGCTGTATCTCGAGATGGTACTATATTCCCTGCCGAAGTTCAAATTCATGAAACCTATTTGGATGGTCTGCTCATATACGCCTGCACCGTCAGAAATATTATTGAGCGTAAAGCACAGTTGGCCGAACTGAAGTATATGGCTAGGCATGATGGATTAACGGGGTTACCTAACCGTACTTTATTGTATGAAAAAATAAAGCACTTGATTCAAATGCCCTCTGGACAACATTCGTTTGCACTTATCGTCTTTGATCTGAACAACTTCAAAGCAATTAATGATACATTAGGTCATTCATATGGAGATACTTTGTTGCAACGATTGGGTACTCTCGTCCTTAATGAGCTCTCTGCCGATGAAACGATAGTACGTCTTGGAGGCGATGAATTTGCTGTATTGCTGCCGAAATGTGATGAGGCCGTTGCTATTAATAAGTCTAAGCAAATTCTAGATATAATCGAGCGTCCGGTGACCATAGAAGAAATTACACTAGCCATTGGAGTCAGTTTGGGAATAGTTCTCTTCCCAGACCATGGAGAGAGTCCCGACACATTATTGCAACGCGCAGATATCGCCATGTACTCCGCTAAACGTAACGGGAGTGGTTATGCAATATATGACAAACAATATGATCTGAATGATCCTTATAGTCTGGTTCTGATGGGGGAATTGCGCAAAGCAATAGAGAATGGGGAGTTTACTCTATATTATCAGCCTACGGTGGTAATGGCGACAAAAGAAATAACCGGAGTAGAAGCACTTGTTCGATGGAATCACCCCAAGTACGGATTAATTCCTCCAGTGGATTTTATTCAATTAGCAGAGCAAATTGGGTTTATTAACCCTCTTACCTATTGGGTGCTAGAAGAAGCAATCCGGCAGTGCAAAATGTGGGAAGAGGAGGGAATTGATGTTCATGTTGCTGTGAATCTATCGGTACGGAGCTTACAGGATACTGGTTTTCCCCAGTTTGCGATGGATTTAATCCGGAAGCATAAGCTTAGAGCAGATAAACTTCTATTAGAAATTACAGAAAGCTTCCTAATGTCGGATACAGTCAAAGCCTCTGAAGTGCTCACGAACTTGAGATCAATGGGAATTCAGCTATCGATAGATGACTTTGGAACGGGATTCTCATCGTTGTCATACCTCAAAAATCTACCCGTTAGCACAATAAAAATTGATAAATCATTCGTCATAGCTATGATGAATGACCCAGATAACGCTATGATAGTTCGCTCTACTATTATGATGGCACATAACCTCCGACTTAAAGTCGTTGCTGAAGGTGTGGAGGATATGGAGACATGGAACACATTAAAGACATGGGGTTGTGATGTTGCGCAAGGGTATTTGATGTCTCGACCACAGCCGCCTGAGGACATTGTTAAGTGGCTTAAAGAACAGAATAATGTTGGCGTGTGGGGTTGAGCTAATGAATAATAAGACTTCTGACGCTTGATATACAAGTGCCTGAAAAGCTGCTTACGCTAAAAATGCCAAAGTTGATTTTTTAACCGATCGTTGAGAATGCGATTTTTCACGGTCTAGAGAAGAAAGAAGGTTAAGGGAATATACACATAACCGCTCAATTACAAGGAGAGCATGCAGAATTTATTAGATGTTCTCATTACCGATATTAAGATGCCGTTGATGGATGGTTTAAAGCTCATTGAGTGGGTAAGTGAGAAGTATCCAGAAGTGCATATTATTGTACTGAGCGGGTTCAGTGATTTCGAATATGCACGGAAAGCATTAAAATTTAAAGTTACTGATTACTTATTAAAGCCAATTGATAAATATGAGCTGTTCGAAATACTAAATAAAGTTCAGAAGGATAAAGCAAATGAGCATATCCTTGATGAGCAAAAATCAGATGTGCGTCAACCATCGGATCATTATGTCATTGATGAGGTTAGATCGATCCTCGAAAAGGAATACGGCAAAACTCTATCTGAATGATCACCCTAATTTAAAGAATTATGAGATTAGTATGCTTGTTGGCTATTCGGATTCTGTCTATTTTAATAAATTGTTCAAAAAAATGATCGGTATGACACCTAAGGAATATAGAGAACGGCATTACGACTAAAGATATGGAACACGACCAAAGTACTATCGTCGAGTCGTGTTTTTTTGTGACCAACAAAGGTTATTGTAAAAAAGGAGGAGAATTATCGAATCGTGTCGAAAAATAAACAAGATATTCCACAACTTGAGGTGCCTTCATGAAGTTCTTCCAGAGCAATCAGATTCGAATCCTAATCCTTGTGCTGATGATGGCCTTATTCTTACCCACCTCTCTATATAGCGTCGATGATATGCAACAATCCCAAACCATTACTGAATGGGAGATCATGTGGATAGATGATACTACTCCAAATCTTAATAAAGATGTGATCCCCGATTCTAACTCTGGTTGGCTTGAGGTTGATTCACAGAAATCTATACCATTACGACCAAAAGGGGTAACATCAGCTTGGATGAAGCTGACGCTGCCTCAGCTTCAATACAATAATCTCGGGTTATACATGCCATTAATATATGCTCAGAATATTGTAGTCTATCTCGAAGACCAACAGGTTTATCATATCGAGACCAATTATACATTTGATCAGAATAGAATCCTCTTGTCTGTAGATACAGAGGATTCTGGGAAATCCATATATATTTGGATGGAGAACCCGAATCAACTAAATCATTTCATTGGCTTAGACGAGGAGATACTAATCGGCAATTATAGCGAACTTATGTCTATACATGCGAAGAAAGATCTAGGTAGTATCATTCTTGGTGGAGCTTTTGTCCTTATCGCTATGATTGTGTTAATCATGTCGGTGTTCTTAAAGAAGGAACAAATCTTAATAAGCATAGCTTTAGGTGTAGTTATATTAACGATAGGTATTATTTTTATTACAAGTCCCCCATATGTTTATATATTCTTTAAAGATTTTGGCAGCATCTTCCTAACCATGTTTGACATTGCTTTATTTATTTCAATTCCAGCACTATTGTATTTCTTCGAGTTAATTTTCGGCTCCGGTTATCGGAATATCATAACAAATTTAAGAAAGTTCCAGGTTGTTTATTCCTTATTCTGCCTTCTCTTTATGATAGTTAATAATCTTTCCTCCAATATCTACAACACCCCTTATTATTTCGCAACAGCAACGGTGTTCGGGATATTCGTAATTATTCATTTAACTACACTCTGTATGATTTCGATTAAACGTGCCCTTAGTAAGGATAAGGATGCGCTTATTTTTTCAGCTGGTGTTGCTCTTTTTACGAGTTCGGTCGTAATTGATCTTATTTGGTTTTATTCATTTGGTTCACATTCTTTCATGTTGTGGACATGGGGAGCGGTCTGTTTTGTGATCTCTCTGATCCTCCTATTGGGTAGAAGATTGGCGAGCTACCATCAGCAAATTACGAACTACTCTACCAAGCTGGAGATGTTTAGCTATGAGCTTCAACGCTCAGAGAAGATGGGGATTATTAGTGAGCTTGCCGCATCTATAGCACATGAAGTAAGGAATCCGCTTCAGGTAACTCGTGGGTTTCTGCAATTATTCGCTGAGAAAACAGATGTTAAAGAAAAAGAATATATGAATCTAGCCATTCAGGAATTGGATCGAGCAGCCAATATTATTACAGACTTCCTAACCTTTGCCAAACCACAGCTTGACGATATAACAAGAATTGATATTGTAGATGAATTAAAGCGAATTGAGGGAATTATGGCGCCATTGGCCAACTTACAAGGAGGGAAGATTGCACTTGAATTATCCTCGAGTCTGTACATTCAAGGTAGTTCAGCTAAATTCAAACAGGTGATTATCAATATCATCAAGAATAGCATTGAAGCATTCGGTCATGACGGTTACATACATATAAGAGCATTCAGAGATCGAGACGAAATAATAATTAAGATTAAGGATAATGGTGAAGGAATGGATTCAGAGGGTTTGTTAAGGCTGGGAGAACCATTCTTCTCAACCAAAACAAAAGGAACAGGTCTAGGACTGATGGTCTCGTTCCGAATTGTTGAAATCATGAAAGGCTTTGTTCAAATCAATAGTATTAAAGGTGAAGGAACCGAGGTAGTAATTCGATTTCCTTATGCACAATAAAAAGATAGACATCCCAATGGAATGTCTATGTTCAAATAATAGGTAAATGATTACCAGAGGGCATTGGGCTCGGCGAGTCCATCTAAAGCTTCAGTAGGATTTGCGGGAATAACCAGATAAAATTGGTTTGTTTTTTCTTCTAATGCAATTAATTCAATGGTATCAGGAATCGATATTCCAAACGCTTTATGAATAGCAGCCTTCGGATTGGTTAATAGCAGCTCTTTGAACTGTGGATCTTCCCATGCTTTTTGAATAATTTGTAACTTAAGTTTTTCCTCACGAGACATTCCAACACCCCATTGTTAAATTTTGGTTACTTTTGTTAGCTTAGCTTAGCATAGTATTTCGACAGAATCTAGCATTAATCTCGCTTTTTGGATAACCAATAATTTAGACCGCCTAATGCAAGGCTTTTTCTAGCAACTTCAATTTTAGATGCTTCGGCTAGGAGATAATCAACAATGGATTGATGGAATTCAATGAGATGTGGAATCGGAACATTCAAGCTGATTAGTTTTTTGTGCTGATTTAAGGCGACCTGAGTATAGGGCTTAAGTTGGTCATACAAATACAGTGCTTGCTTGATCCTATTATGAGAATACTCTTCATTGTTATTAGTAGGGTTCTTTGAGTGGATAAACTGGGCAAGGCAATTATAATTGCCTTCTAGTACATCATCCTGCCAATCGACCCAATCATCAGCCATTTGAAGTGTAGTAAGAACATGGTCAATAGCCAATGATAGTATGGATACTAGATCTTCTTTTCCCGATAGCAGACAGGCGCTTGTACTAATTAGCTTCACTGGGCTAGCTTTTCGAGCTATATGTAAGGGGTTCTTCATGAAATTTAATTGATGTTCATTCGAAACTGCTTCTGCCCACACCGTCATATATGTTGAATTGTAGCTCCAGAACGTAGAAGTCACTGGGAACAGCTGGCGACAGCTTTCATGAAACTTCATATATAGTAAGTGAGCTAGGGGGAGTTGAGTTTTCCTTTGGAGCATTTTAGAGTCCATTCGATCATCTATGATAAAAAAATATAACATTGCCAGAATATTCGTCCTTGATAGATGTATGCAGGTTTCTCGATCAATAGGTAGCATATCCATCAACCAGAATGGCAACAAATAACATATATAATTGTTAGTGCTCCCTTCTTTGAGAACATTAAACTTGTCTAGATAGGCTAATCCTTCTTTATTTAAGGGCTCTGGAAACTTACTGATGATCATTTCGGTCTCCGCGAATACCTGTGTGAGTTCAGTTTCGAATTCCTGATAAAAATTCACAATTTCACCCCCAGATGATTAATGGACCATATATACGATATTGTTACATAATATGACATGGCTCTGCAAATGCTATTGGCACAAAATTCTCAAGAGTTTGTAGGTGAAGGGCTTGCAGATTGTCGAAGAAATAGATACGATGTTAAGTATATCTGGAATAACGAAAGGAAGATGGACATGTCTAGCTCGGACAAGGATTTAAGAATACGAAGTATTGTAATCAGCGAAGGTGAGAATCGTTCACCGAATCGTGCCATGCTTCGTGCTGTTGGTTTCACAGATGAGGACTTCAAGAAACCAATGATCGGTGTCGCTAGTACTTGGAGTGAGGTCACACCGTGTAATATGCATATTGATAAACTAGCAATCTCAGCTAAGGAGGGCGTCAAGAAGGGTGGAGGAGCTCCACTTATCTTTAATACAATTACAGTATCAGATGGCATCTCCATGGGGCATGAAGGAATGAAGTATTCCTTACCAAGTCGTGAAGTAATTGCCGATTCGATAGAGGTTGTTGTTGGCGCTGAGAGATTAGATGGTGTTGTAGCTATCGGTGGCTGTGATAAGAATATGCCTGGCTGTATGATCGCTATTGGGCGTTTGAATCTTCCAGCAGTATTCGTTTACGGAGGTACAATTCAGCCTGGTAAATCCAACAAAGGCAAGGATCTCGACATTGTCTCTGCTTTTGAGGCGGTAGGGAAGTTTAATCAAGGTGAAATTGATCGTGAGGAGCTTCATCATATTGAGTGTAATGCTTGTCCAGGAGCAGGCTCCTGTGGAGGTATGTATACAGCTAATACGATGGCATCAGCCATCGAAGCAATGGGAATGTCATTGCCGGGCAGCTCATCAAATCCAGCAATTGCGAGATCGAAATCAGAGGAATGTGCTGACGCAGGTGCCGCAGTCGTTGAATTACTACGTAAAGATATATATCCTAAGGATATTATGACGAAAAAGGCATTTGAGAATGCCATTACCGTTGTCATGGCGCTTGGTGGGTCAACGAACGCGTTCCTTCACTTGATCGCTATGGCTCATGCCGTAGATGTGGATCTGAAGCTTGAGGATTTCGAGCCAATTCGTCTAAAAGTACCACATTTGGCGGATTTAAAGCCAAGTGGTAGATATGTTATGCAGGATCTTTGTGATGTAGGTGGAGTTCCGGCAGTGATGAAGCTATTGTTGGAGCAAGGCTTACTTCATGGTGACTGTATCACGGTAACAGGAAAGACATTGGCTGAGAATCTTGCCGAGCTAGAGCCTCTCCTCGCCGGTCAGGATGTTGTTCGTTCATTCGATAATCCACTTAAGCCAACCGGTCCACTTGTAGTACTCAAAGGTAATCTAGCGCCAGAAGGTGCTGTATGTAAGATGTCCGGTTTAAAGGTGAAGTCAATGACAGGTCCTGCACGGGTCTATGATTCCGAAGAAGAAGCTACCGAAGCATTATTACAGGATAAGATTAAAGCTGGGGACGTTATAGTCATCCGATATTGTGGACCAAAGGGTGGACCGGGAATGCCCGAGATGTTATCCATCAGTGCTATCGTCATTGGTAAAGGATTGGGTGGATCAGTATCACTCATAACGGATGGTCGATTCTCAGGCGGAACACATGGTTTTGTTGTGGGACATATATCACCTGAGGCACAGAATGGTGGACCTATCGCACTGCTGCGAGAAGGCGATATCGTCACGATCGACAGTGAAACACAAATGCTTTCCGTTGATGTTCCGGATGCTGAGCTAGCCCAAAGACGTTTAAACTGGGTAGAACCACCTCTACGTTATACTCGTGGCGTGTTGGCCAAGTATGCGAAGCAGGTTTCCTCCGCATCGTTAGGTGCAGTAACAGATTAAGAAAGAAGACATTATATTAGAAGGCGTGATCCCACGGGTAGTGTGGATCACGCCTTTTTTGGTATTATCACAGTTTATACACTTCCCTCTGGAATAGTAACAGTTTACATTTAATTCACTGGAATACTTGATAATAGTCGAAATAATTAATATTAATTGTAGTTTTACACGTAATTGATTGAAAAAGCAGGGGAGGTAGTTGAATAGTTGTAAGTACGTTCTTAATTTAGCGGGCGCTTACGATATATATCCTCCTTAACGTTGGGAGGGAACCATATGCTTCGCAAAACGATCCAACTATGGTTAGTAAGTGTGATAGAGCGACATTTCGAGAGTAAGTTTCAATAAGTTACTTGGTTATAGACGATCAATATCGTCAAGAAGCTTCTTAACGGAGTCTTTATCGAAGGATCCTCTTTCCTTGAATGCTTTGATGCGCTGTGCTAGCTCTTGAGCAATAGCTTCCATCTCATCATATTCATTCTTGATCGATGGATCAAACCACACATAACCTTCGTCAGGACCTCCGCGGAGAAACGAATGATTCCAGTGTGTGGGGTATTCGTAAGGGTCATCATTAAATAGAAGACCCAGTACATCATCGTTCTCTATGGGGAGAAATTGATGGAAGTATTCCTTATCCCCACTACCTGATACATCGATATGCAAATAAACATAATGAATATAGTGCTCACCTGTAAGAGTATCCTTTACAATGTTGTAGCTCTCAAGGTCCGTTTCCATTAATTGTTTGATTTCCTGGATACGGCTTTGCAATAAATCTTGATGGACAAGCTTCATAGAACGGAAGGATTGATCATTCATCGGTGTAGGACTCCTCGCCTTGGCGAAATTTGTAATTTTGGAAAAACCAAATGAGTCTGGTATACTAATATAGGTTTGATTTAGACAATAACCACCACTAATTTTTCATAGGAGAGTGTACACATTGGATAATTTTAAGTTTCAGAATTCTACAGCTATTATATTCGGCAAAGATACACATCTGCAAGTTGGGGCGGAAACTAGAAAATTTAGTGAACGCGTGTTACTTCATTATGGGTCTGGCAGCATTAAGAAAATAGGGCTATACGATTCCGTTGTTAAATCGCTGACTGAAGCGGGTGTGAGCTTTGTTGAATTGGGTGGAGTTCTGCCTAACCCAAGATTAAGCCTCGTACAAGAAGGGATCCAATTGTGTCGTGAGCACGATATTAATTTCATATTAGCGGTTGGTGGTGGCAGTGTAATTGACTCTGCTAAAGCGATTGCTGCTGGAGTTGTTTATGAGGGAGATGTATGGGACTTCTATACGGCCAAAGCCAAAGCCGAAGCTGCTCTGCCTATAGGTGTTGTATTAACCATTGCTGCAGCAGGAAGTGAAGCAAGTGATAGCTCTGTTATTACGAATGAAGATGGTTGGCATAAGAGGGGGATGGGAGCCGATTGTATCCGTCCGACGTTCTCCATCCTTAATCCAGAGCTGATGTATTCCCTTACGAATTTCCAGACCATGGTGGGTATAGCTGATATTATGTCTCACGTAATGGAAAGATACTTCACTTCCAACCGGAATAACGATTTTACGGATAGACTTTGCGAGGCGACATTAAAGACAGCTATTAATAATGCTAGAATTTTATTACGCGAGCCTAATCAGTACGAAGCACGGGCTGAGATTATGTGGGCGGGAACCATTGCACATAATAATTTATTAGGTACTGGACGAGTGGGCGATTGGAGCTCTCATATGATTGAACATGAGCTAAGTGGCATTTATGATGTGCCTCACGGTGCGGGATTAGCTGTTATATTCCCGGCTTGGATGAAGTACGTATATCAGGAGAATGTTGAGCGTTTTGTGCAATTTGCAGTCCGGGTATGGGATGTAGATCTGTCTTATGAATCATCGGAGGCCATAGCACTTGAGGGAATACGTCGTATAGAAGCCTTCTTTAGTGAAATGGGACTTCCCGTTCGATTGGATCAATTAGGTGTGCCTAATGATGAGCATTTTGTAGAAATGGCAGGGAAGGCTGTAGCTTATGGTCCTCTTGGCAATTTCAAGAAAATTCATAATGAGGATGCTTTGAACATTCTTAAGTTAGCTCAGTAAGGAAGGGTAACCAATCACACCAGAACCGCGGATGATATGATATGCTCCTCCTTGTAGTAAACAGTTTTATTATTTCAACTGTCTACCACAGGGGAAGCATATCAATGTTATTCCGCGGTTTTCTCATTATTAGTAGCTTTTGCTCTGATGGTAGAAGTAACAGCATCCTCGGTTATTAGGACGGTTAGATGGGGGTGAGTTTGCAATAAAGAAGCTGGAAGTTCTGTTGTAATTGGACCGATTAATGCTCGTTCAACAATCTCGGCCTTATCGGAGCCTTTGACGATGAGCAGGATATGTTTGGCTTTGAGTATCGTTCCCACACCCATAGTGATAGCAAGCTTAGGAACCTGATCGATCGTATCGAAGAAACGGGCATTTGCACGCCGTGTTTCTTCGCTCAGCTTGACAATATGAGTTCCACTTAAGAGGCCTTGTGCCGGCTCATTAAAGCCAATATGTCCATTATGACCGATACCGAGAATCTGTAGGTCGATCTGCTCGATTCTTTGAAGGAGTCGATCGTAGCGTTCACACTCGAGCTCTAGGTCTTCAGCACTGCTGTTAGGAATAAATGCTTGCTCGTTAGGAAGATCGATATATCGAAAAAGCTGCTGCTGCATGTAGCTATAATAGCTCTCCGGATGGACTTGTGGAATTCCAATGTATTCATCCAAGTTAAAGGAGGTTGCTTCGCTAAAGCTGACCTTACCTTCTGAATGCTGCTTGATCAGCTGTTCATAGATCCCTATTGGAGTTCCACCTGTAGCTAATCCAAGCACGGATTTTGGCTTTTGTTTAAGCATATCTACAATGATTGTTGCTCCAGCTTTGCTGAGCTCCTCATAATTTGGGAATATCATCATCTTCATATATCTTACCTGCCTTTTATTTTGCGATATTTGTTGACCATGTTATAGGATTGCTCTAAGCGTGGTACATACTCACCAAAACGTTCACTAACCATACTGGTAAAAAGGATGTCAATCATATGCAATTGAGCGACTCGTGAAGCCATATCACCCCTCCGCATTCCCTCCTCAAGCGAGGAAGTAAATAGTGTAATGTCGGCTATTCGAGATAGTGTGGAGGAAGAGAATTTCGTAAGTGATATGGTTGTACAGCCCCGTTCCTTCGCGCAATTCAGTGCATCGATCGTCTCCGGGGTTTCCCCTGAATACGATATGGCGATAGCTACATCTCGCTCGGATAATACGGCCGCAGAAGTGATCTGCATATGGGAATCAGAATAAGCCGAGCAGCTCTTGCCGATCCGCACGAGCTTCTGGAAGAAATCCTGAGCGACTAAGCCTGAGGTTGCCATACCAAAGAGAGCAATATGTTGTGCTTCTAATAAGGCGAATACCGCTTTAGATAATTGCTGAAAGTCGATAATACGTGTCGTATCCGATATAGAGCTGATATGATTAGCTTCAATGGCCTCAACAATCCTATTCAATGGATTACCTTCAACGATGTCTTGATAGGATTGAGCATGA